>ENA-ORBV01000028-ORBV01000028.1-microbial-mat-metagenome-genome-assembly--contig:-NODE-28-length-252579-cov-11.223820_pt1 | contig 252579 bp, 215 predicted proteins | sample MGYA00237777_ERZ505514 | MGnify/ENA primary metagenome ERZ505514 (study PRJEB26160, sample SAMN06269048) | microbial mat metagenome | isolation source: Oligotrophic lake microbial mat | place...
CCACTTGCGTGGGAGAGGGACAGCTTGCCTCTGGCAAGCAGGGTGAGGGGAACAGCAGGCAATCGCTCCAGTTTCGTGATTCACTGAAAATGGTTTCACGCGCGACTCACATTTCTCAGCTTTTACCTGCCGCCGTTTATGGATGTAGCTTAAATCCAAGCCTGATCGTGCATGTCGATCATGAGCTTGCCCTTGTACACGATGAAAATTTCGTCCTCGTCGGCGTGCGCGTGCCAGACAAACTCACCTTCGGCTTTCGCCAGCTTGACATACTGCCCATTCGCTTCCGCGATCACACGTGGCGACCACTGCTCGCTGAACTTGGCGTACTTCTCGTTGATATTCGTTTTATGCACTGGTATCTCCAATCTCGATTAATCCTTGTCCGCGTTCGACGACATCACCCACGCTCACCCATACGCGCTTGACCACGCCGTCGGCGGGTGCGGCGACCTTGATCTCCATCTTCATCGCCTCCAATATCACCAGCACTTGTCCGCGCGTCACGGTGTCGCCCGCGCTGACCAGCACCGACTGGACTTGTCCCGGCATGGTGGCGGTTAAGCCGCCAGATGTTTTGCGCGTGGCGCGCCGTTCGCTTGTCGATACAGACGATATTGCTGCCGCCGCACTTTCCTGACGCACACCTTCACCGATGCGATACCCATCCGCCCGCGCCCATGGATCGACAAAGCTATTTTCCCCTGTGCCTTCGAGCCTTTGTGCCTGCGTATCCGGTGTTTCGCTCTCATCTGCGGACGGCACAGCGCCCGCCCCTAGGGGTTGGTGGTTTTCGGGTGGGATCAATTCGATGAGATGCCGCTCGATGAACGTGGTATCGACCTCGCCCGCCGCAAACGTCGGATGATTGATCAACGCGCGCAAAAAATCGCGGTTGGTGGTCGCGCCGACGATCACGGTGTCGCGCAGCGCCGACTCCAGCCGCCGGATCGCGCCCGCGCGTGTCGAATCGAAGACGATGATTTTAGCGATCATCGGGTCGTAATACACGCTGATGCTGTCGCCGCTTTCCACCCCAGAATCGACGCGCACACCGGGCATCGTTGGCACATTGAAGGTGGTCAGCGTGCCGGGCGACGGCGCAAAATCGGCGGTCGGGTCTTCGGCGTACAAGCGCGCTTCGATGGCGTGTCCGCGTTGAGTCAGATCGGCTTGTGTAAATGGCAGCGCGCCGCCCGCCGCGATATGAAATTGCAGCTTGACCAGATCGAGCCCGGTCACCGCTTCAGTGACCGGGTGTTCGACCTGCAAGCGCGTGTTCATCTCCAGAAAATAAAATTGTTCATCCGGCGTCGCAATAAATTCGACCGTGCCCGCGTTGATATAACCGACCGCGCGCGCCGCTTCGACCGCCGTCTCACCCATACGTGCGCGGTTGTGCGCGGTCAGGTACGGTGACGGCGATTCTTCGATGACTTTTTGATGACGGCGCTGCGCGCTGCACTCGCGCTCGAATAAATGCACGATATTGCCGTGCGCATCTGCCAATACCTGAATTTCGATGTGGCGTGCATGCTCGATATAACGCTCTAAGAAAATCCGCGCATCTCCGAACGCATTTTGTGCCTCGCGGCGTACCGCTGCCAGCGCTTCCGTTAAATCCCGCGGATCGCGCACGATGCGAATGCCTTTGCCACCGCCACCGCCCGCCGCCTTGACCATCAACGGATAGCCGATATGCGCCGCTGCATTGATCCAGTCGTCCTCGCTGGCGTCTTCCGCTTGATACCCGCGCACAAGCGGGATGCCCGCCCGCTCCATCAATGCGCGCGCTTCGGTCTTGACGCCCATCGCCTGAATCGCGCTCGGCGGCGGACCCACCCAGATCAGTCCGGCGTCGATGACGGCGGACGCGAAGGCTGCATTTTCCGATAGAAAGCCGTAGCCAGGATGCACCGCATCGCACCCGGTGGCTAATGCGGCGTCGATCAAGCGCTGGATGTTCAGGTAACTGTCGCGCGGCGGCGACGCACCGATATGCACAGCATGATCGGCAAGGCGAACGTGGCGCGCGGTCGCGTCGGCGTCGCTGTAGACCGCGATGGCACGAATATCCAGCTCACGGCACGCGCGGATAACGCGGACGGCGATTTCGCCGCGATTGGCGATTAAACAGACGCGAATGGACTTATTGTCGGTCACGGCAGCACGGCAACGTGCGTTTCGATGAGCGCCTTCAGGTTGATCAACGCCTGATGTAAATCGCGCTCGTTCTTTTGTTCCAATGTTTGGCGGTTCAAAAACTTGCCCAGTACCGCGCCGGGAAGCGCATAATCGACCTGGATGGCGAACGTGGTTCTCTGCACGCCGTCCTCATCGTTGAACGGATCGATGATGAACTGAAACGACGCATCCAGCCCGCTTGTCGTCCGCATATGCACATGCGTATTCGGCGTCAGTTCGACAATCGACATGTATCCTTTGATCTTGACGCCCATCATATTATAGACATAGCGTGAGACCGAACCGATGACGGTTGGCGGCGGGGTGACGCGCTGCTGCATTTCGAATGCACTCCACCAGTCGGGCATCCGTTCGGGGTATTCCGCGACCATATTGAACACCCGCTCCGGCGGCGCATAAATCGCAATCGCGTGTTGAAGACGGGGCATGGCGACTCCTTGAATGACGATAAGCTGCGATTTTATCGATCATTATAGCGCCGCCGATGATCAATGATCAAAAAGGATGCAAAAAAAAGCGACCTCGGTGTGTGATTGCTCGACACGCCGAAATCGCAAGCGGAGGGATGCGGAATTGATTAAAAGGGGATTACACCCGAATGCGGCGACCGAAAACCAGCGAGACCAGGAACAGAATGATGAACACCACGAACAGTAACTGTGCGATGCCAGATGCCGTACCCGCAATGCCACCGAAACCGAGAACCGCTGCCACCAACGCGATGACCAAGAACAAAATCGCCCAATTCAACATGAGAATGCTCCTCAACTAGGGCGGCGTGCTGTAACGGATACGCCGCGCTGCATCTGATAGTTGAGTTCACTGTACGCCCATCCTGAAACGTTACGATGGGCGTGACGGCGTGTTTAGGTGTAGGTGAGATGGGGGAAGCGGGAGGGGGTACAACTTAAGGACATATGCCGACTGTTGCGCCAGAACGTGTGCCTAATGTCATCGTCCAGTAATGACCGTAACCACCGCCCTGCCAGTAACCCAAGCCCATTTCACGATGATTCGTGTTCATCATATTGTTGCGATGTCCGGTCGAATTCCACCATTGCGTGAACGTCGCGGACACGGTTGAATTGCCCGCCGCGATATTTTCGCCGGCATAGGTATAGTTATAGCCAAGCCCACGCATCCGCTCGAACGGATCGAGCGTACTGTACGGGTCATCATGAGCGAAGAAATTGTGCAGCACCATGCGTGCGCTATGCAGGCGTGCCGCATGAGTCAGGTTGGTTTCAAGGCGGAGCGGCACACGCCCGGCTGCGCAGCGTGCTTGATTGACGAGCGTGAGCATTTCGGCGGCTTTCGGGTCCCCTAAAGCGATGGTCACCATGCGAGCGGTCGTTTGTGTTGTCCCCGTCGCATTCTTGGCGTAGACCTTCCAACGGTAACTTTGCCCGTTCGTCAATCCTATCGGCGAAATTACCGAACATCTGCCATTCCCACAGCCTGCTTGCAGCGGCGTGTACACTTGATAGCGCAGTTGAACCCAATTGGCGTCAAAAATTTGCAGCCGATAGTCGGTCGCGCCGCTGGCAATCGTCCAGGCGAAAATCGGGCGGCTTAAATTGACCGACACATTATTGGCGGGCGTCACCAGTGTGACCGCGCCCGGTAAGCCGGCTTGTGCGCCGATGCTGCTCAAGCCAAGTGTCAGCGCGGTCGCTAACACCATCATAACCATCAAGAAACGATAACGAGCCATCATAATGACCTCTAAAAATTTATGCTGTCTCTAGCATAACCGACACTCCACCGATCAATGCATAGGAATTTAGGGGCATCGTCTTAATGCTCTCATTCGACGAAGCCAAAAGACCGCAGCGCCTTTTTATTCTGTTTCCAATCGGGGCAAATGCTGTTGAGCAGCGCGTAATAACGGGGACTGTGATTCATTTCGCGTAAATGACACAACTCGTGCAGAATCACGTAATCGATCAGCACGGTCGGCACATACATCAGCCGCGTATTGAGTGTGATCACGCCTTTGCTGGAACAACTGCCCCAGCGCGATTTCATCGCCCGTAATTTAAGCACAGGAAACGGCACACCCCACCCCGCCACCTGGCGAAAACACAACGCCATGCGCCGTGTAAATAAGCGTTCAGCTTGCGCGCGGATATAGCGCTGGATCGCGCGCTCGATTTGCGCGGCGTCGATTATATCGCGTACGCCGACGATCAGGCTGCCGCGCCGCACTGTTACGCACGGTCGCGCACGTTCGATGACTTCAAGTATGTAATCGCGCCCCAGCAGTTGAAAGCGTTCACCGTCGATGAATTGTCGCGGCGGGGCTGGCACTGGCAGGCGTGCCGCCAGCTCGCGTCGTTTGCGCACGATCCACCCCGCGCGCTCGATCAAAAACGGTTCAATCTGGCGATAGGCAAGTCGCTGCGGCGCGCGCACGATCACCCGCCCATCGGCATAGACCTGAATACCAATCGTCTTGCGCTGTCCGTGAATCAACGTGAATGGAATCGTGACGCCATCGACGTGAAGTTCTAATTCCTTCGTTGAGGTTCGTTTCATTTTGGGCTATAGTGCCGTCTTTAACTCGAATCATACCTATCGGATCACGAATGCGGAAGCTGCTGATTACCCTGATTTTGTTCATCCTGGTCTTTGCAAGCGGGTTCGCCAATCTCGCCACCGAGATCATCGGACCGCGCATGATTTCATCTATTTTCGGCTCATCGACCACCGTGTGGGCGGTGATGATCGCCGTCACGCTGGTCGGCTTGTCCGTCGGCTATTACATCGGCGGGCGCGTGCCACTCAAGCGTGTGCGCGTCGTGCTGCCGAGCGTGCTGGTCATCAACAGCGTGTATCTGGCAGCGGTCAGTGCGCTCATCTGGTCGATCCCGCCGAGCGCGGGTAATCTGGGCATCGTCGGTATCGTGTTGTTTTGCGCGCTCGCATTCTTCATCCCATCGGCGTTGTTCGGGGTGCTGTCACCGATGGCGATCACACTGCTTTCGATGCAGTATTCTACACGAGTCATCGGTCGCATCGTCGGCGCAGTGTACGCGATTGGCACGCTGGGCAGCGTGACGGGCGCGCTCGCCGCCGCTTTCTATCTGATACCGTATGTCGGTCTGGCGAGTTCACTTCAGGTGTTCTCGATTACCCTGACGCTGTTCGCCGGGCTGTTCATCCTGCTTTTTACGCTTAACACCTTCCGTGCCGCATCTTCTGCGATCCCCGACGATAAACCGCGTGTCAGCGGCGGCGCGATCACGCTCAAACGCAGCGAAGTCTATGTCGTGCTGTTTTTCGTGCTGGTGAGTGGGTTTATCAGCCTGGCGACCGAAATTATCGCGCCGCGTCTGTTCACATCGATGTTTGGACCGACGACGATCTTATGGGCGATCATGATCTCGGTCACACTGGTCGGCTTGTCGATTGGCTATAGTATCGGCGGTTGGATTCCTACGCGCCATGCCAAAGTCGCGCTGGCGGTGGTCTTGATCGTCAACGCAGTCCTGATTTTATCTGCAAGCTGGATTATCTGGGAACTGCCCGCGCAGTTGGGCGCGCTCAACGTCAGCGCTGTAACCGCGATGGCGCTAGTGTCGTTTTTGCTGCCGTCGATTTTGTTCGGCATGGATTCGCAAATAGCGATTCGCATTCTGGTCGGTCTCGAAGCGGATCAGCGGATTGCGCGCATCGTCGGTAGTGTGTACGCCATCAGCAATGTTGGCGCGGTCTTGGGCGCGTTGGCGGCGGCGATCATTTTGATCCCAATCATTGGCTCATCACCGACGCTGAAAATCTTCGCAGTCATCATGGCATTGTTCGCGGCGTATTTCGCGCGCGGCGTCTTTCGTCCGTTACTGCTCGCGTCTGCCGTGGGCTTGGTCTTCTTCCCGCTCCCCGATTGGCGCTGGGAAACAGGCAGTGACAATACCGAACTGCTCGCGCAGCGCGAAGGCTATTATCAGACGATTCGTGTGTACAGCGACAATCAAAACTTTATTCGCTTTCATCTAGGTCCGACGTATGAATCGGAGATGGATATCAACACGTTCGAGCCGCGTTTCGGCTACGCGCAAGCGATGCTCAATTATGTCACCCGCCCGCAAGGCGCGCGCGTCCTGATGATCGGCGGTGCGGGGCACAGTATCGCACGGGCTTTAGAAGCGCGCGGCGCAAACGTGACCGAAGTCGAAATCGATCCGGTGGTCGCGCAAGTCTCGGATGAGTTATTCGGGGCGATTGCGGGCGAGGTCGTGATCCAGGACGGGCGCGCGTATGTCGAACAAGCGCCGGATGGTGAGTTCGATTATGTATTGGTGGATGCGTTTGACGGACCTGCGTCGGTGCCGGCGCAGTTGACGACGCGCGAATTTTTCGAGGCGGTGCGCCGCATTTTGAAACCCGACGGACGCTTGATTATGAACTTTATCGGCTCGGTATCGGGCGCGCGCTCGAATTCGTTTCGCGCAGTTTCGACGACGATTGACAGTGCATTCGAGGACGCGCGTTTTACAGGCGGCGGCAATATCATTTTCGTCGCGTCCGCGACAACGATGGACGATATTGGCGGGTTTGATCCCAACATCACCGATGGCACGATCTTGACCGACGACCTGAATCCGATCGAGATTTATCTCGAAGAATCACGGTCGAGTACGTTCTATTTCCGGCGGTAGTCTTAACCGCCCGTCTCAAATACGGTACGAGCGCCGAAACTGCTCGACGATTGCCCCTCTCCTCAGCAGCCACACGGGGAGAGGGGCGGTACGCGCCCACGTGCGGGATGAGGTTTAGGTGTCCGTTTCGGGCTTGTCATCTTCCGCTTCGACGACTTTGTCATCTTCCGCTTCGACGACTTTGGCGGCTTTCGGTTTTACCGCACGCTTGGGCTTGACGGGTTTAGGCGTCTCTGAAGCCGCTTCGGCGGCAATCGGTTTGGCTGTTTTCGGCTTCGCCATCAGCTTGGATTCAACTGTCTTTGTAAAGGTGGAAAAATCTTTCGAGCTTTCATTGTTGAAAGCATCCTGCAACAGTTTGAACGCTGCGTCGGTATCGGGATCAAGCGTGGTGATTACATGCTTGAACATTTCCGCCAGTTGATCTTCAGTGACCGTCCACGAACGGAATTTGATCCCAAGTTCAACCCATTGGGCTGCGGTTTCTTTATAACGCCAGCGACCATTGCTGGCGGTCGGCGCAACAAGCGCATTGGGGATGATGCCTTTACTGCGCCAACGGTTGGCTTTTGCCTGGTCGCCTTCCAGAAACATCGCTAAATCAGCATTGCTCAGGGTATAGATTTCTGCATCTTCGGCGGAATGATAATTCAGGTTTACATTAAGCAGTTGTCGTCTGACCATAGTGAGATTGTCGTTTCGATAGGTAATCTACAAAAAGCGCGAATGAGATTCCGAATATGGAATATCATATTTGACAGCCGCTATCGTAATCGAGAATTGCACGTTGTCAATACAGTATGTGAACGACTTTTTGACAGACATTGCATGAGTTGATTTGCGTAGTTTTTCACACAAATTTTAACAAACCTACAGCTTCGTTTAACTTTCCATGAAAGTGTCTGATCAGTTGCATAGATCGAGAGAAGATCGGCAATTTTGTGACACTTTGAAGGATTTGACAGCCTATCAGAATCAGAGTAAAGTTTTTATGGGTGATAAACATCCGGCGCTTTCATAAATGAAAGCGCCTAAAGCTGGGGGGCTTTAGGCTTGGGTATTGCAGGACTATTCGATTATGCGTGCAGTCGCCAAACTTTCGCATTCGGAATAGCAAATCAGGGAAACTATATTTGATATTTGAAATCCTGTCAATACCCTATCTCTAAGCTCCCCTATTTTCTCAGACGCTGCATTCGAGAAAGAAAGGGAGGGCAATGTGGAAGCATAAGCACATTCTGGTTGAACGGCTGCAACTGCTCTTGGTTGTCGTCGTGTTCTTCGTTGCGGTTGTCTGGTTGGTCTCTCAGCCGAGCAGCATCGAATCAGCGCTCACGCTTCTGCTTGCGATAGATGCGTTATTAGAGAAGATTAGGGGGCGTTGACATGACGATTATCCTGACGGTCGATCAACTGATCATCATTGTGCTAGTCGCGGTGATCATGCTGATGGCGGTATTTGCGTATGGGTTCATTTTGGCGACCAAGGTGACCCATACCCGCGAACATCACATTATTGAGCAGCAGAAAAAGCGGTAAGCGCGATTATAACTCAGCTTACACAAGCCCCTCATTTTCAGCTCTCACCCCCTGCCCCTCAGCCCTCAGGGTAGAGGACAGGACAGTTTTAATAAAGAAGCCTTTGGTTTAAGATGAAGTCACCATAACCTATCAAAAAACCAAAGGCTTTTTCATTGTACGCACATTTCATCGTTCTGGTACAGCACTTCACTTTTCTGGACGCATAGCAAAAACGAGGGTTAGCGTGGTGGTGCTGCGGGGTACTGGAGGCAGAAAGTTGTCAACTTGCGGCTGTAGCGGATGCCTTGACGCGCTCACACGGACAAGCAAGCGCTTGGGTCAAGCGTTTAGGTCGATTTTTGAGCAATCCGCGCATCAGTGATGAATTGTTGACGCAAGGGTGGATCGGCTGGCTGAGTGACCGCTTTGCCAGTCCGCACTGGGTCGTTCTGGTGGATGAAACCAAGTTGAGTGACCATTTGTCGGTCATGCTGGCATGTTGATCGCGCTGCTGCGTACGCCCGATGTTTCGACGTATGCAATCGTGTTCGGCGTCGCGTATGCGATCGGTGCGCTCATTCAGCAGCACTATTTCCGGCTGACTGGCTTCTCCGAAAGCGGACGCACCACCGCGCAAATGGTCATGTTCTCGCGTGCAGCGCTCATGCTGCCCTATATTTTGCTGGTCGTGTTCATCCTGATACAAGCCAGCGTAGTCGGTTCGCCTCTTGGGCGACTCGATGAGTCGCCCTTACCCTTGATCACTTCTCAATCGGATGATTGTCAATTTAAGGCGCATTTGCGCGGATATTTCGCACCATCTCATTCATGATCGCCTTGAATATGCTCAAGTTCTCCGGCGTCGCCAGCACGCGCGCAATCGGCAGGCTTGGACGCCCATCCGCCCGGTCGGACGCGAAGTGATCGTTTGGTGGCATCAATTTGTTGAGCTTGTCGATGACTGCCAGCCGTTCCGTCCGTATATCAAACGGTGCGGTATTGCGTAAGTATTGAAACGGCACTTCAATCATGGGAATGTCTCCCACCACCTTGATGCTGAATAACTTAACGCCGCCGCTGCCAACCCACAATTCGGCGTGCATAGACGGTATTTTCTGCCCAGAGAAGTTGACATCATCAACCGTCGTTTCTGCCCACACGAGCAAATCCTGCGCGACCGCGCGCGCGATCTGTCCATCTGTATGCTTAAGCAGGTAATCGAAAAACGGATGCTGTTTCAAACTACGCGGGGTGACAGGCATCGATTCGGATGATGACGGCGGCGGTTGTAAATCACGTTTGGTCACTTTCGGCAGCGTTAAATTCTCTGCTGCCAGCGCCTTCGTCGATGGTGCGAAGTCGGGGAATTTTTGCAGCGCTTTGATCAGCCGGATCAGCGCGCTGTTGGGTTGTGAGCGAAAATCGAGCGGGTGAAACTCGCTGACCTGAATCGGCGCTTCGGCATTATCGAAGCGACAGACGATGAAAGATTTTTTGAGCTTTTCTGCGCGCAGCGTCTCTTTTTGCACCCAGTCACTCTCAACTGAATTGTTCGTCAAAATTACGACGACGACAATGCAATTTTCGACAGCATGGGTGATCGCCTCATTCCACGGCTTGTTCGGCGGAATATCTTCTTCTGCGACCCAGCTCTTGATGCGGGCGCGTTTCAACCCGTTGACAATAAAGGCAAGTGGAAGTTCATCTTTTTGACTATGGCTGATAAAGACACACGGCAGTTGAACGGACATAAACGCGCAATCCTGACATCAAAAAAAGAAAAACTGTTCAAATAGTATATAAGAGTTTACCCCACCGGATAGGCGCGATATTGTACAGTTGCGGTGTGCGCTATTTGTGTTCAACCGGAGAGCAAGCTTATGACGATATTACCTGCATACCAGCAGTTCGGGGGCATGGATTGGGAACGCGGCGTGATCCGCAACGCACTCGCGTATCAAGGGGTGACCGCACCCCACACGAACGCGCCAATGAGCGATGCCTTGTTATGGGGCATCAGCGGCGGCAGCGTGATCGGCTATTTCCCGTTCGCGTATGAAAATATCGACCCGCATCTGGCGTTGTTGATCAACAACACGTTCACCCCGTTCGAGACCATTTTAAAACGCTTGAAGATCGATACTGCCGAAAAGACGACGGGACGCGCACCGCGCGCCGCAGAACACTTATCCGAAGTCATCGACGCGGGCAAACCCGCGATCGTGTGGGCAGATATATTCACCATGCCCTACAACCTGCTCGATAGCGATGACTCGATGTGGGCAATGTTTCCGACGGTGGTATATGGGGTCGATGACGCGGCAGATCGCGTACATATTGCGGATCGGTCGGCGTGTCCGTTATGGGTGACGCGCGACGAATTTGCGGCGGCGCGTGCGCGGACGAAACAGAACAACCATCGCTTGCTCACGCTCAGCGCGCCCGATTTTAGAACGCTCAAGACCGCTGTCAGCGATGGCATCCGCGACTCGATTACGTTTTATACCGACGGCGCCCCGAAAGGGGCAAAGGAAAACTGGGGACTCGCGGCGCTGCAAAAATGGGCGAAACTGCTCATCGATGAAAAAACGGCTCGCGGCTGGTCTGCCATGTTTCCGCGCGGCGGCGGGCTATATAACGGATTGCTGACGGCATTTCACTGCATTGCCATTCGCGACGTCCCCGCCGAAGGCGCAGCAGGTCGCGGTGTCATGGCGGATTTTTTGGACGAAGCCGCCGTGGTTTTGGAAAAGCCCGCGCTCAAAGATGCGGCGGTTGGTTTCCGCGCGACGATGCCAGCCTGGAACGCCCTGGCGGTCGCGCTGCTCCCCGACGAGGTACCGCTTTTTGGCGAGACGCGGGCGCTCGAACGGCAGGCGCGCGATGCATTTACGACCGACGGCATGGACAGCATGGACGTGCGCCGCGCGATAAAAACCCGCGTCGCGGAAATTCGTCAGCATATGCGCGACGATTTTCCGCTGGATGATGCCGCGTGTGCTGACCTGCGCGCTGCGATCCGCGAAAAAGTGTTGGCGGTGCATGAAGCAGAGGCGCTGGCGATTGAAGCGTTGCAACAAGCTTTTTAAGCGCACAGCACGCAAAGAACACAGAGAGAATCATGGACTACTTTGCGTTTTCCGTGTTCTCTGTGACTCAGATTTTAGTGATGAACTTTCTGCGGTTCAGGCGCTTGTTCTGGCGTGTTCGCTCACCGCCCGTTCGATGGCGCGGTCGTAACCATCCAACATGCGGTCATGGGTGAAATATGCCGCGCGGGCTTGCGCGCGCTGTCCATAGGTTTCGCGGGCGCGTTCATTACTCAAAAAGTAGTCCAGTTCCGCTGCCAGCGCCGCCGGATTTTCCGGTTCAGCGAACCGCGCTGCCCTTTCCAGGACTTCGGGGGCTGCGCCAGCCCGTACCGCGACAATCGCCTTGCCGAGACGCATGGCTTCAAGATACACGTAGCCGAACGTTTCTTGGCTGCTGGGGTGACAAAAGACATCCGCCTGCACCCATTCATAGGCGAACGCGGCATCGTCGGTGACCTGCCCCAAAAAGGTGACATGATCGCGTATGCCCAATGCTGCTGCCATTTCGTGATAGTGTTCATACATCAAGCCATCGCCCGCGATGCGAACTTCGAGCGTGGGATATTTTTCGAGCAAAAGTGGCACAGCGCGCAGCAGCACATCGGTGCGCTTGCGCGGGTACATTTTGCCGACCGAGAAAATGATCGGGTGATCGTTCGGCTGGCGCGGCATGGTTTCTGCCAGATGCATCCAGGTCGGGTCGATCATGCCGAGATGGATCACATCGATTTTGCGCGCGTCAATCTGATACAGATCAATCAGCCGATCTTTGGCATACTGGCTGCCAATCGTCACCACATCGGCGTCGCGCATCATGACTTGATCGAAATAGGCTTGCATTTTGACCATCGTGGCGACTTCGCCGTCTTCCCATTGCAGAATGTCGCCATAGACGGCGGCGGAGCTGGCGATGAGCGGCGGACGGCGCATCGGGTCAAGCCCGTAGCCATCATAATCGAAGCCGATCAGCGCATCGGCTTGCTGCACACGCGGGTCACCGCTCAGACGGGCATTAAAGACCATGCGTTGCAGCGTGACCGCGACATAATCCGAGACATCGAAGTTGGGTGCGATCACGCTCACGTCATAGCCGCGTCGCTCCAAGCCACGGCGCAACGCCTGATAAAGCACCGCCGTACCGCTGCCGCCCGAAACATCGGTCGCCCATGAGGTAATCAGTGTGATGTGCATAGTGGGGTTTCCTATCGTTGAGTAGTATGAATAGTAGGCGGTTTTTGCGGTTTTCGGCGTGAGTAGTATCTAATAAACCGTATGATGATATTGACCAATGGAGATAACGATGACCAAAACACGCCGTGACGACTTGATCCAGGTCGAGATCGACTCGCTTTCTGAACATGGCGTTGGCATCGGGCGTTTTAAGAGCCGCACCGCATTTATCCCGTTTACGATTCCTGGCGAGGTCGTAAGCGCGCGCCCATTACAGACTACTGAAACCACGATCACGGCGCAAGGTGTCACGCTGCTCGATGCGTCGGCGGATCGTGTGCTGCCGCGCTGCCCACATTTTGGACCCGATAAATGTGGGTTGTGTCAATGGCAGCATATCGACTACGCCGCGCAGGCGTTGATCAAGCAGGATATGCTGACCGACGTTCTGGAGCGCGGTGGTCTGAAAAATCCGCCGATGCGCGCGATTATCGCGGCGGGTGATGCCTGGGCATACAACCATCATATGACGTTCGTCGTCGCAGAGAAAGCGACGGGCGCGGCAGTCCGCGCACCCGCCGATACACGCGCCGCCGAGGTCATAGATCAAGTGCTGTCCGACGACTCGTCGGATGACACGAGCGACGAACCCGACGAACTCCCCGCCGCGCCCGATCATCTGTATCTGGGTTTTCCGGCGCACGAAAACGACGAACACATCATCGCCATTGAAGAATGTCATGTGCTGCATCCTGACCTGCTCGATTTGTTCCAGCGGCTTGATCTTGATTTGACAAATATTCGGCGTGTCAAAATGCAAATCGGCAGCGACGGCTCGTCGATGTTGATTGTGACGCTGCTGACCGATGTCGCACCGCTCGTCGCGACCGAACTCCGCTTGAGTGTCAATGCGATTTTGCCCGACAACGAGCCGATGAACTTAATCGGTGACTCGCATACACGTTGTATGCTCAACGGGCGCGAATTTCGCATCACAGCGGGCAGTTTTTTCCGTGCAAATCGCGCTCAGATTCCGGCGCTTATCGATGCGGTCGTCGAATTGCTCGACCCGCAGCCGAATGACAGTGTGCTGGATTTGTACGCGGGCGTCGGGGTATTCAGCGCGTTTATCGCACCGCGTGTCGATCTGGTTACGACCATCGAAAGTTATCCGCCTGCTGTCACCGACGCCGATCATAACCTGGGCGATCTGGACAATATCGATCTGGTCGAAGGCGGCGTCGATACTGTGCTGGAATCGCTCGAAGACCGCTACGATGCGGCGATCATCGATCCGCCCGCCAGAGGTATCAGCGACAGCATGATCAAGTCGCTGATTGAACTTGATGTGCGCCGGATTGTGTATATCGCGGATGAAGCGGGGGGATTGGCACGCGACGCCAAAAAACTTGTCCGCGCGGGCTTCGCGCTCACGGATGTGCAGCCTGTCGATCTCGCGCCGCAAACCGCGCAAGTCGCGTCAGTATCGCTGTTCATGCGGCGCGTCATGAACAATCTCGTTCCCTGATAGCACGCAATTGCTTGATATTTTCCTTCACCACAGCGCACTTCAGGATTCGGGCTATCGCAAACTGGAAGCGGGCGCAAACGGCGCGTTTGTCATCACCGATGGTCAACAGGGCAAGCAGGCATTCGAGGTCACTACGCAGCACGGCGACACTCATCTGGTTTATTCGTACAGGGCGTTCTTTATTACTTTTTTGCGAACCTTTACGAAAATTTTCACCTATTTCCAGCTTATTGCGCCTATACTCAATTGGTATTTACACATCAACTTAAGGGGAAAATAATGCGTAAAAGTTTCATGGCAATGAGTGTGATGTTCGTGTTAGTGATTGCGTTGGTACTTCCGACGCTGGCACAAGAAGGCGCGCCTGCGATGGAAATGCCGCCGCTGCCGGGTGAAGTCGTGCTGGAGAATGTCGCCGCGCCACGCGGCTTGGCGTTCGACGCTGATGGAAATTTGATCGTAGCGCTCGCAGGCAGCGGCGGTGATCTGCCTCTCGGCGAATCGCCGGATGGCGCGACGACGATGGCAGGCATGAGCGGCAGTATCGTCTCGATTGATGCCGATGGCGTCGTCACAGATATTATGACGGGCATTCCCAGCTTTCAAGGACCTATGGAAGCGACGGGCGTGTACCGTGTGATTCCTCACAACGGTAAGTTGTGGATCGTCACCAGTGCTGCACTTGGCACTGTGTATGGCAACAGCATCGTCGAATATGACCCGGTGACCCGGTTGATTGGTACGACGATCAATGTGGGCGCCTTTGAAGCCGAAAATAACCCCGATGGCAACGAGATCGACAGCAATGTTGCGGATATTGCGTGGGATGCTGACGGTTTGATGTATATCGTCGATGCAGGCGCGAACACGCTGTATACCTGGACACAAGCCGATGGCTTGACAGGCATTGTCTCGTGGCCCGAAAACTCGGTGCCCGACTCGATTGAAATTGCCGACAATGGTGACATTTATATTGGTCATCTTGGTACGGGCTTGGCGCCCGGTGGCGCGAAAGTTGAACATTGGTCGAACGGCGAGGTCGTCAAGACGTTTGCAGGGTTGACCAGCGTGACCGATATTCTGCTCACTTCCGATGGTCAATTATACGCGGTCGAATTGATCAATTTTGGCGAGCAGGGACCTGGTCCCGGTCGCGTGATCAGCTTGCCCGAAGATGGTGAAGCCACTGCGGTTGCAGAAGGCTTGATCGCACCATTTGCGCTCGCAGAAGGACCCGATGGTGCGATTTACGTCAGCTACGGCACGATTCCGTTCGCGCCTGGCATGATGGGTGGTGTCATCCGGCTCGATATAAGCGGGATGTAACTGTTGACCTGATATTTTGGGACGGGTTTACGACCCGTCCCTGCTTCTTATCATTATTTTCACTGTATAGGTTAGGTATGCTGTCATGCGTGCGATAATGCTGGTTGTTTTGGTGATGCTGCTCTGTGGCTGTGCTGCTGCTGATCGTTTTTTCGCGGTGATGCTGCCTTCAGAAGCAGTTGGCGACGCTGAACGTGGGCGTGTGATTTTTCAAAGTGGTATCAATGATGCGCCGTCTTGCCAGAACTGCCATGCGTTAAGCCCAACCGCATTCGCATTCGCGCCTGACCTGCTCAACGTGACTGAGCGCGCTGCAACACGAGTCGATGGATTGAACGCACACGACTATCTAATGCAGAGTATCCTCGAACCGACTGCCTATATCGTGCCGGGTTATCGCAACATGATGTATGTGGCATACGCCGATCATTTGACCGAACAGGACCTTGCCGATTTGATCGCGTTTATCGAGTCGTTATGACCGCTATTTAGCCGACCGCTTGCAGCACCTGTAACTCATATTCAATGTAGCTTTGCGGTGCATCGTTGGGCAGCATAACGATGAAGGTTTGTCGGTTGGCGTTGATTAAAAAAGGCAGCGTGATCGCATCGCCGCACCCGCGCGTCGGGTTCGTCGGCGCACCCCAACGCACGCGCTCATTACCATCCCCAGTACACGTCAGCACGATCACCATCTCACGATAGTTGTTCGGCGGTTCGCTGAATAAATTGATCACGCTGACCACCACTAAATCACGCGTATCACCGCCGGGCGTTGAAAGCGCATTGATAAAACGCCGTTCGCCGTCGCGATCGACATTGACGACATGAACGCGCGCATCGCTGGGGGCTTCGGGAATAGTCGGATTGGTGAGCGTGGGCATACGCGCACAGCCGCTCGCCGTCGCCGCGTCAATGGTCATGACCACCGCGCTGATCCATGCCAGCCGTTCGGCATAATTGACCGCATACCACCCGTTGGAGGTGATGCCAATGGCATCGATCATGCCGCGCGGCGGTATCAAGCCGATGACCGCGTAATCGTCGCGCGGTGCGGTACGAATGAACGCGTAAGTTTCCTCGTCGTTGATCAACGTACACGGCGTTGCCAGAATCGGATTGCTGAAAAGCTGCTGCGGCGTTGGGATACCGAGCGGCGCGGCGTTGATGGTTGTCGGTGAAGCGGACATGATCACCATGAGCGGCGCGGCGAAAACGGTCGTGAACATGCCGATTAACGCTGAGGAGAGCGCCAATAAGCACAGCATCAACGTCGAATGGCGTCCCCGTGGGAAGGGCGTGCGCGCGATCATAACAACCTGTCCTTAGTCCATTAACAACTTTTTTCAAACTTTTGACATTTCCTTGACAATACCGTACCGATGCGTTGTCATGCAGTACTGCATAGCGACGCTGATCCGACGGATCGCCTACGCTATAATCCACCGTGTGCGGGTGGAAAGGGCGCGCACGCGGCGCTACACTGATACGATAATCATGGGTGAAAAAGGATAGCAATAATGAGTGACCGAGCCGCCGCACTGGAATCGATTGCCGCGCAAGTACACAGTTGTACGTTGTGCGACCTGTACAAAGGCACAACACACGGTGTGCCTGGCGCGGGCGATCCCAACGCGGAAATATTGTTCATTGGGGAAGGTCCCGGTTTTTATGAAGACCAAAAAGGGCTGCCGTTCGTGGGACGAAGCGGCGATTATCTCGAAAAAATGCTGGCGTTGATCAACCTGAAGCGTGAGCAGGTGTTTATCACAAATGTCGTCAAACATCGCCCGCCCGAAAACCGCGATCCGCTCCCCGACGAGATGGCGGCGTGCAAGCCGTATCTTGATCGTCAGTTCGAAATCATCGATCCGCTGCTGATTGTCACCTTGGGGCGTTTCAGCATGGCGCGTTATTTTCCGGGCGGCAAGATCACGCAAATTCACGGTAAGCCGAAATTCGATGGGCGCGTCGCATATTATCCGTTGTTTCACCCGGCGGCGGTGCTGCGTAACCCAACGCTGGAGCCACAAATGGCAGCGGACTTCCGCGCGATCCCGGCGATTCTGGAACAAATCCGCGAGATGCGCGCCAACAGCGGCGTCTCTGCGGCGGAGAACGCGCCAGACTCCGCACCGCCGCCGAATGAGGATAAGCCAACGCAGCTAAGCATGTTCTAGTCCGTGTGTAGGCATCATCCAGATAACAATAGACCGGGGTGAATTACGCGAATTCACTCCCGTTTTGCGTTGTATAATGACTCAGACAAAGTGGCGATGTAGATTGAGGAAACGGACATGGTCATCATCCCCATTCGGGCAACCGCGCAAGCGCTCGAACAATTTGAGTCTATGAGTGAAATCGAACGGGCTGAGTTTGAGGCATTAGTTACTGAAGAATTGCGTAAACGCAGCGTTAAGGCGATGTTAGCACGTATGGAGCGCATGGCGGACGAGGCAGAACGCAACGGGCTGACGCCTGAAATTCTGGAACAACTCTTGAAAGAAATCGACCGTGGAGAATAAACCGCTTCGTTTTGTCGTTGATACCAATGTCATTATCAGCGCTTCAATCTCTAAAAAGCCGACGACAACTTTATCCGCTTACCATCGTGCATTGGCGCTTGGGGTGATACTTAGCTCCGACGCAATTGCAGAAGAACTCGCGCGTGTGATCTTGGATAAAAAATTCGACCGTTATGTCTCCAAAGAGGAACGCATTGGATTTGTGGAAGATTTTCGCAAAAGTGTTGTCGTAATCCACCCAACCGAAACGATTACCGCGTGCCGCGATCCCAAAGACGATAAATTCTTAGAACTCGCCGTGAGCGGTAAGGCGACCTGTATCATCACAGGTGACGAGGACTTACTCGACTTACACCCGTTCCGTGAGATACCGATTTTGACTCCCGCTGTCTTTTTGGAAACCTCGTTCGACCCGCCGCACACCCCTTAACGATAAAACGTCTTTGTCCAATCGATCTGTTGGCGCGCCAAATTGGGTTTGGGATGCCCACCGACAGTATCCCATGGCAGTACGCTCGATTTCACCCAATCGATTTTCTGTCCATACGCGCGTCCGATGTCCTCCATCAGCGCGATTTGGGGCGTTTCGCGCGAATCCAAGCCGAGTGTATTCGGGTCAGGGCGTCCAGTCGTGGAGATACCCAGCGCGTTCTCGACATTCTCGCGCGTGAGCAGCGGGTTGTACCGCCGAAAATCGATCTTGTCGCCATAAATCGCACGCGTCGCGTAGGTTTGCTGTAAGCCCGCTTCGTCGAGCGCTTCGCCAATGATGTATGGAATCCAGTTCCCCAGCCAAAAACGATCTGCCTTGCCATCTTCGACCGTATTCGGTGTATAGCCTGTCCCTAACGAGAACAGCATGACATTGCCGGGCGTAAAACCTTCTGCCGCGCCGATGTATTCCATAGCTTCGATAGCAGCCGCTAAACACGGATTACCATTGACGCCGACGCCGCCATCGATCAGATTGCCCGCGACAGGCGGAAAAAACACAGGTGCCGCGCCGCTTGCGCCGATAGCACCGCTCACGGGCCAATCGGCGACGAACGCCGAACCGGGACCCTTGCTGACGACATAAATCGTGTTACTCGTGCGCACATCCTGAGTCGTGACGAACAGGATCGGCTTTTGTAAATCACCGACTTTCTTATCGACGACCAACGTGCCGAGCGCGTCATAAAAGGGTTTCAGGTCGTAGAAGTAACGCAGACCATTGAAGATATAGCGGATATAGAGCAGTAAATTATTCTTTGGAAACGCGCCTGGCAGCCGTTCGCGATACACGAGATTGAGAATTTCTTCGGCGCTATAGCCGACTGCGATTCCAGCGGCGATAATCGCGCCCGTACTCGTCCCGGCGACCATATCGAACAGTTCGTTGCAGCGTTTTCCGGTTTGTCGTTCCAGTTCCGCCAGCATCGAAATCGTGATCATGCCACGCATCCCACCGCCGTCGATGGTGAGGATGGTTTTTTTGCCTCGTGGGTTGATGTCCAGCATGACAAGCCTCCTAAATAACGGTCGCACCTTCGTACTTAAACTTTACCCTTAACCGTAAACAGGTACAATAGGCGTTGAATGTCCATTGAGTGATGAGCATAGGCATGGAACCAGAAGCTAAACTTGCACTGCGTAAATTGGTGATCGCCCTGGTCGCTGTTTGTATCGGCGCACTCTTGATCGTGGTCGCATTGAGTAACGGGCAAGACGCGGGCATCATTGTCGCTAACTTCGCAACTCGTTTTCTTGGTATTTTCATCGAAGCTGTGCCGTTCCTGTTGATCGGCACGCTGGTTAGCGGCTTAATTGACTCGTTTGTCAGCGCCGACGACATCGCGCGCTGGGTGCCCCGCAACCCGATTCTGGCGACAGGCGCGGGCGTATTCATGGGGTTCGCCTTTCCGGTATGTGAATGCGGCGTCGTCCCCGTCGTGCGGCGCTTGTTTACCAAAGGGCTGCCGATGAGCGTTGGCGTCACATTTTTGCTGGCTGCCCCTGTGATCAATCCGGTTGTGCTGGCGGGGACGTATGCCGCGTTCGGCGTTGGCACGGTCTTGATCGGGCGGTTTGTCATGACAGCAGTCGTCGCGGGGATCGTCGGGTTGGTATTCGCCTTATCCGCGCGCCCGCAGGATGTCTTGCAGCCGACCGCGTTCGCGCCTGTCATGGGTGGCGCTGGGATGTCGCTGTCGATGACGGCGAAACCTGCGCGTAAGCCGCTCATGGTCGGGCTGCACGATTCGTTAGTCACAGCGGGCGACGAATTTTTCGAGATGGGACGCTATTTGATCATTGGTACGCTGTTGGCAGCGACCATGCAAACCTTGATCAGCCAGGACGTGCTGTTGGCGCTCGGTCGTGGTCCCGTCGTTTCGGTGCTGACAATGCAAGTGCTGGCATTTGTGTTGAGTGTGTGTTCGACTGTCGATGCGTTCCTGGCACTGGCATTCGCTGGGACCTTTACCACGGGCTCGATTTTGGCGTTCCTCACGTTTGGTCCGATGGTCGATATCAAAAGCACACTGATGTTCATGGGTGTGTTCAAACCGCGCACCGTCGTCTATTTGATCGTCATGCCGTTTTTGCTGACGCTGTTGTTCGGCGTCTGGCTCAATCTGAACGTACAGTTTTGAGTAGTGAGTAAAAGCGAAAGATTCAACGTAAAGAAAGACAAAGATGCCAGGCGTAATGTACGAGCGATTGAGGGAATGACCTATGGAACTGATACACACGCACGATCATCATCACGATCATGAACATGACCACCACGATCACCGCCAGGAACGCGCCATGTTGTGGGTGAAAACGGCGCTGCTGTTTGGGCTGGCGCTGTATTTTGTGTATATCATAGTCACTGGCAACTGGTCGAATTACATCAATGAGCGTTTCGCGTGGCTGACGTATGTCGCGGCGGCGGTATTCGCGCTGTTGGCGTTCTATACGCTGATGACAACGCTGCGTGCCAACGACGAGGCATATCTGCACGCGCTGCATGACCACAATCACGACGATCATTCACACGAGCCGCTGACGTGGGGCGCGTTGGCGATCATTGCGATTCCGTTGGTATTGGGCACGCTGATCCCGTCACGTCCGCTTGGTGCGGAGGCGGTCAACGGACAGCTTAGCACGACGGCGGCGGTCGGGGAACTGACCACGTTCACGGTCAATCCGTTGGATCGGAATGTGCTGGATTGGCTGCGCTTTTTCGGCACTGTCGAAGATTACAGCGACCTCGATGGCGAAAACGCCGATGTGACCGGGTTCGTGTACAAAGAACCCTCGTTCGCGCCCGATCAATTCATGCTGGCGCGTTTTACGGTGAGCTGCTGCGTAGCGGATGCGAGCGCGATTGGCTTGCCGATCTATTACACGGACTCGGCAGCGCTCGAACAAGGCACATGGGTGCGCGTGCAGGGAACCTTCAACGTGGGTGAATTTCGCGGTGATACTCTGCCTGTGCTGTCGGTCGCCAGCATCGAGACTGTCGAACAACCCGAACACCCGTATCTGTATCCGTAGCCATACGATAGCCTTGTAGGGGCGGGTCGAGACCCGCCCGCCGATGTGCAAATGCAAAGACAAAGAAATCAATGTAGGGGCGGATCGAGACCCGCCCGCTTAATGGAGCGGTGCTATTACACAATCCTCAAGCCTCAAACCACAGTCGTTTTCTGCCTTCGACCGCACGGTCATGCTCGTGGTCGGCGCAGTGGTGGCGTTGATTGCGTTCACGCTGGTGGTCGGCGATCGGGTTGGCGTGTCGGTCGAACGCGCAAGTCCACTCGGTCAGGCGCGCAGTACCAGCACCATCAGCATGACATTCAGCGAGACGATGAACCGCGACTCGGTCACAGCCCGTGTGCAAATCGATCCGCCGCTCGATGGTACGTTTACGTGGAGCGTGCAAACATTGTTTTTCGCGCCGTCACAAGTGATGACCCCAGGTGAGGCATATACTGTGCGGCTGACGCGCGGTGCGACCAGTGAGAGCGGGCGCGCGGTGCTGTCGGATGTCGAGTTCAGTTTTCAGGTGCGTACACCGCGCGTCGCTTACCTGTATCCTTCAGACGATGCGCCGCAAAATATCTGGGTGGTCGATCCTGTGCTGCCGGGTTCGAACGCGCAAGTCACCGCCAGCCCGACTGGAATCTACGATTTCGCTGTCAGCCCGGATGGGAGTCAGATCGCGTTTGCCGAACGCGGCACCGATGGCAGCAATGACATCAAGCTGATCGATCTCGATACGGGCGGCATTATCCAGTTGACCAACTGCCAGGACGCGAGCTGTACGACTCCGGTATGGCGACCGGATGGGAATGTCATCGCCTATGAGCGCGTCGAATACAACAGCGACGCCAACGTCGGGCGCAGTCCGACGCGTATCTGGCTGCTTGACCCGACCGTGACGCCCGCGACGACGCGCCCATTGTTGAATGAATCGCAAATACTCGGTTATAACGCGCAGTGGAGCGCCGACGGCGGGCGGATCGCGCTGTTTGATACGGCGAGCGCGTCGATTTTGATCTACGACTTTGCGACGGGCGAAATTTTGGCGATACCGAGCCGTTCGGGGACGAGCGGCGCGCTGTCACCGGACGGAAACAGGCTGATCTTCACCGAGATCGCCCCCGGCGCGGAAGGGCAGTCGTTCCGCCAGTATTTGCGCTCGGTGCAGTTGGATACGCGCGAACTCAGTTACATCAGCACGCCCGATGACCCACTCGAAGACCAGGACGCGCGTTGGAATCCTGATGGTGAGTTTTTGGCGGTCACGCGCCGCTACACCGATGAACGCTACACGCGCGGACATCAACTGGTGTTGATCCCGATCACGACGCCCGACGACGCGCGCGTGCTGACAGGCGACCCGAATTACGCTGACGGCGCGTTCAGTTGGGATGCGACGGGCGCTCAGCTTGTGATCCAGCGCTTGCGCGTGATCAACGAAGACGGGCAGCCGGATAACTTGGCGCGTCCCACTGTTTGGACGCTCGACGTGGCGACGGGAATGCTCACGCGCGTCGCGGAGAATGCGTATTTACCGAAATGGGTGCCGTAAATAATGGACTGCTCATGAACGAAAATGCCTCACCCCAAAAACCACGTTTTTCACCCGCGCTGATCCTGTTGATCCTGCCGATTTTGGGCGTGGTCGTCGGCGCGGCGCTGATCGTGGGCGAAAACGGTGCGCGCACACCCGCCGCCGTCTCGCTGCCCACACCGCGTCCGGTCGAACTGCCGACGCTGGTCAATGTCGTCGATGCGCCTGTGATCGATTTTGAACTGCCCGTGTATGGAAACGAAAACCAGACGATCCGCTTGAGTGATTACGCCGGACGGATCGTGTTCCTGAACTTTTGGGCGACATGGTGCGAACCGTGCAAACGTGAACTGCCCGCGTTTATACAATTCGGGCGCGACAACCCCGACCCAGATGACCCGATTATAGTGGCGGTCAATCTTGGTGAGTCGGCGCAGCAAATAGCCGATTATTTCGCAGAAAACCAGATCGTTGGTTTGAACGTACTCTTAGATCAAGACCAGCGCGCGGGCGACAGCTACGGTATCTTCAATTTGCCCGTCACGTTCGTAATCGACCAGCGCGGAATCGTACGTTATCCTAAGTACGGCGAAATGACGCTGGACGAACTGTATGGTTATACGGATGCGCTCAGCGATTAGCCCACCTCCAAAGGAAATTTTCATGACCGTTTCACGCGCGTTTACCTACATCTTCGATGACCGCGATTGGGTGAACAAAATCGTTGTCGGCACGATTTTCACGCTGCTCACGTTTGTGTTCACGCCGTTCTTGATCGGTCTGGTGGGGTTGTCGCTGCTGTTTGGCTATCAAGCGGGCATCATTCGCAATATCCGCGCGCGCGCCGAAAATCCGCTGCCAGCGTGGGGCGATCTCGGCGGCATGATCAGCGATGGCATTGGGGTGCTGCTGGCATTCGTCGTGTACATGCTGCCCAACTTGCTGGTCAGTTTTTTTAGCTTTTTCGTGAGCGGTCTGGCGGGTGATACGGTGATTGTGAGCGGGGCGACCAGCATCGGTATCGCGTGCTGTTTATTCCCGTTTGTGCTGGTGTACAACCTAATCGCGCTGCCGATGTTCACCATCGCCCAGGGGCGGCACGCGCACACCCGTAACGTCCGTGAATTTTTCCGGCTTGCTGCGCTGTTCGACGTTTTTCGTACGAATTTCGATGCGGTTGTACAGTGGTGGATCGGTACGATCTTGGCGCTGGTACTGTTCAGCTTTTTGGGTGTGATTCCGTGCATCGGCTGGATCGCGGGCGCAGCGCTGGCGGTGCCGATCACAGGTGCGTTGGCAGGGATGCTGCATGTCGCGGTTGACGGCGAAAAGCCGAAGAAGAAGAAAAGCTAATCCTCAAAGTTCGGGGCGCAGCACGCTGCGCCCGTGTAAAAACTTCTCCGTGGTTCAAAACAGCTACCGCCGCGCGACGATCTCGCCGTCATCGCTCAACGACTGAAAGCGCTCCGATTCGATATAGGCGATCTCATCGTCGTCCATCGATTCGAGCAAGCGCGCTATTCGTTCGCGCTGTTCATACTTGAGTTTAGCAACCGCTTGCGTGTCTTTTACGGCACTTTGCGCGCGCATGTCGGTGCTTTCGCGGTTTGCAGTACGCCACACGCCGACCGTCGCCAGCGCCGCACCGATGATCAGCACGAATAACAAAGCCGTCATGTTATCCTGCCAGACCTGCGGCATCAACGTTGGCTCATTGACGAAGCGCATCATTTCCTGTGGGACGAATTCACCCGCCGGCGTCGTGATTTGAACGGTTTCCATGACCTGACGGGGTACATCGTACATGATCGAATCGACCAGGATCAACGCGATAAAAATTGACGACATCCAAATGGCGAGCGTCGCAAGCGCACGTTCTCGCATCTTAAGTCCTCCACAAAAACGGGATGTTTGAAGCTCTATACGTGCGATGGTCAAAGCGCGTTGCACCCTTAAGCAGCGTGCGAAAAAGTTAACAATCTTCTTGCCTGTCGCTTAGTTGTCATCGTGGATAAATCGGGTAGGATTGTCGTGTTCAACGGCGTAGATCGTATTGTTTTTCGAAAAGGATTCATGAAACCAAGATTATCGAAACCCCAGCGCAAAGCCTTGAACTTTGCGCACGACCTGATGAGTGGTTATGCAGATGCCGGTTTTCTCCCCTATGTTCGCGGCACGACTTATCGCGCTCCTGATGGCATCACGTGGCGAAATCATCGTCACTGGATTGAACCGGACAAAGATGTTTCTCGCCCTTTTTTGAATGAAGACATTTTCTCCATCCTTGAAATGGACGGGTATATGGAGATGCGCGCTGTGCAGCCCGACTCGATTTGGATTTATCGCATCTCGCGCGATGGCTGCGAGGCGATTGGGCGCGATTATCCTTTGTACCCGCAGCATGTTATGGATCGGATTCGGGCGCGGCTGCGCGCGCGGCGCGAACAGCATTTTGAACAGCACCGCTCGCTGCTGCGCCAGCGTGGCGGTCTGTATAATCGTGGTGGCGGGCGCAACGCGCATCGCAGCGACGGCTACTTAATGCCGTTCAATCATAAGGCGCGCAAGAAATAAATACGGCATAATTTTCGGGGCGCGCTCACGCGATGCCACCTGCTTATTGAGGAGAATCATCATGCAGATTTATTACCCCGTCGGTGACGATTTGTGGAGCGCAGCGCAGATCGCCGCCGGTGGTATTTCGATAGAGCCGGATCGAACGCGCGGGTTGATGCCGTCCGCTGCCGCGACCGTGACGCCTTTTCAGGCGATTGGTTCGGGTAAACCGCTCACGCTTGAAATTCGTGAGATTTACACGGGCAAACTGCCCAAGCCAAAGGCATTCGGCAGCACATCGATTTTGATCACATCCGCCATCAAGCCGACGGTCGATCCGCAGCCCGCCTCACGCGCGCTCAATATCATGAGCGATACCAGCACCGCGCGCACGCCCATTGCGACGCCCGGCGCGACCGAGTATGGCACACCGATCTTATATTACTCGCCCGCCATGCTGGATCGGCGGTTGACGCTGACGTTGGAAGTCTTTTTCGATACCTTCGACGGTAAATTTTTGGACTCGATTGGTGGGCTGCTGCAATCAGCGGGTGGGCTGCCGATCTTCGCCACTTATGGCACGCTGTTGATCGGCGCGGGGCAAGCGCTGACGGTCGCATCGCGTGGCTTTGAAGCGCTGCTCGACCCGAAAAAAGCCGAAATCAGCGCGACGGTCGATGTGGTGATTGATTACGTCGGCAAAGACCCGTCGCGCGCCGGATACATGTTTATCAAGCCCGATGAGTTCGACGGTATTTTCAACACCGAGTCCGCCACAGTGACGAGCCGCGATGGACAACCTTATCGCGGCGATCACCCGTACATCATTTTGAGCGCCGATGGCAGCACGCGCGATGATCTGTCGAATTTTGCGCCGTTGGCGGCATCGGCGGAAGTGCTGACGCGCTTTTTGGGCGATGGACAATCCGCGCCTGTGGATACGCTGGTTGATGCGCTCAAGCTGTACAACGATTTTAACTTCCGCCAAAAGATAGACCGCCTCGATCGTCAGATCGCGGCGCTGCCCGCCGATGACCCATCACGCGCGGCAAAGCAAGCAGAGCGTGAGGCGTTGATTGCGAATATTCAAACGGACTTGTTGAAGCCGAATTGATGCGGGGGAAAGTAAGGACGGGGCGCAGACCCGCCCTTTTAGACGGCTGACAATATGAAAAAAGGCAGGTCTTAGACCTGCCCCTACAGACAAGCTATGTATCGTTTGACGCGGTTTATCGCGGCAGCAGCACGTTGTCGATCACATGAATGACGCCGTTGCTGGCGACCAAATTAGTGATTTCGACCGTCGCACGACCGCCATTGATGACGACACGGGCGCCGTTGAACGTGATGATGACGGGCGAGCCGTTCAAAGTATTCAGGCTCAGGGGCAAATCGGCGGCGAGAATATCCGCAGCCAGAAATTGACCGGGCAGGACGTGATACAACAGCACATCGGTGAGCAAATCGGTATCTGCCAACAGTTGGTCAGCCGTCAAACCGAGGTCGGTCAACAGTGTATTGAATGCACCGTTGGTCGGCGCGAACACGGTGAAAGGACCGGCGCCGTTCAAGGCATCGACCAGGTCCGCCGCTTGCAGCGCCGCGACGAGCGTGCTGAAGTTGGGGTTGGCGACTGCGAGATCGACAATCGTCGAGCCGCCTGTGATCGTCGGGGTAGTGGTCGTTGTGGTTGCCGCCGGGGGCAGCAGTACGTTGTCGATGATGTGGATGACACCGTTCGAGGCGCCGACATCGGGCGTTTCGACCGACGCGCGTCCGTTGTTCAAAACGACGCGACCATTGGCGACATTGACATTGACAGTCGCGCCGCCCAATGTGGTCACGGTCAAGGGCAGATTAGCCGAGAGAATATCAGCGGCACGAATTTCACCCGCGACGACGTGATACAGCAGCACATCGGTCAGCAGGTCAGTATCTGCCAACAATTGGTCAGCAGTGACGCCAAGTTCGGTCAGGAGCGTATTGAACGCGCCGTTGGTCGGCGCGAACACCGTATAAGGACCCGCCGCGTTCAATGCATCAACCAGGTCGGCTGCTTGCAGTGCCGCGACAAGTGTGCTGAAGCTGGGGGTGGCGACGGCGACATCGACAATTGTCCCGGTCTGAGCGAAGGTCGGCGCGATTCCGAGCGCGACTACCGCAATCAAGGTCAAAACCAATACAAATTTACGCATAGCTGTTACATCCTTTTCGATTCACATAGCGGTATAAAATGCACATTAAGATTGACAGCACACGGCTATCGACGATTAATATAAAGACTGTAAATGAATGGCAGGTCAAGATCGCATGACCTGCGCTTAAACATATGATGGGAAATACATGAATGGAACGCTGGTGTACGGGTATCAAAAAATCATCTGCATAATCGACGGGTTCACGCTACAATAGGAAGCCTACAAGGAGCGCGCCCGTGATGAAGTCCCGTTCCGTCATTTTATTTACGCTACTTTTAATCGTTATCGCGCTCTGCGCGCTGTCGCTGCCCGTCTCGGTCAGCGTGCCACCCGTCGCCGCGCAGCAAACATTCGCTACACTGCCCGTTTTTATCACGCCTATTCCGCCGACGGGTACCGCTGTGCCGACGTTTACGATTGCGCCGCGCCCAACCCTGATCGGCTGCACCACGCCGTTGTTCTTGATCCCCGGCAACCTGATCGTGGTCGAAGGCGGTTTGAATGTGCGCTCGGAGCCATCTCTCTCTGCACCGCTGATCACGTATTTCAGCGAAGAACGGCGCGTCCGCTTGATTGGCGGACCCGTATGCAGCGATGATTTTATATGGTGGCAGATCACCGGGTTCGGCGGCGAACCGGGCGCACAAAGCGGCTGGGTAATCGAGCGCGCCCGCACCGGACAAATCTATCTTGAGCCGGCTATTATCCCGCCGAACGAACCGTGTTACAGCCCGCTCCCGTTTGCGGTGGGGGATGTGGTGACGGCGGTGACGGGTGTGCGCCTGCGCAACGCGCCAAGCCAATCATCGTACACGACGACCGTCATACCGACCGACGGCACGATGGAAATTCTCGAGGGACCTAACTGCCAGGATGGCATCAACTGGTGGCGTGTACGCACGGCGTTCCAGACCAGCCGCGCCCCTGTGACTGGCTGGGTCGCGGAAGGCTTCCCAGAAAACTACTGGATCGTCGGCGCTGACAGCATTATCGGCGCAAATGATATTCCGTGCGTACGTCCGCTTACGCTCACGATTGGATCGCGGATCGCTGTCAATTTCCGCGATGGCGTGCTGCGTCGTTTACGCGCCGCGCCCAGCGTGGGGGCAGCCGTCATCCTAGAAATGCCCGATGAGATCGCACTCGAAATCATAGCCGCGGCACCTGTATGTGCCAACGGCTACAACTGGTGGCAGGTGCGCGTGCTGACAACCGAGTTTGTCGGCTGGATCGCAGAAGGCAGACCGGGACGCTACAACATCGAGATTTTGGCAGGCGCGGAATGATAGAAAAGCAGTTAAAAGTTACGCGCCAAAAGTAAAGGAAGACGTGCGTGCTTTTAACTGCACTGGGTGTACGACGAACAAGCTGGATTTGAGAGGTACAGAAACGTGGCTTTGATCCCGAATGCGCGCCAGCAGGAAATTGTGCGCTGGCTGCAAGAAACACCAACGCTGACCATCGATCAACTGGTTGAAACGCTTGGTGTTTCGACGATGACGGTACACCGCGATCTCGATGTGCTGTCGAAAGCAGGCTTGGTCGATAAAGTGCATGGCGGTGTCACACGGGCGGGCACGAGCAAGCGTAAGTCCAACGCCGCGACCGCGTGCGCGTTATGCGATGAACCCGTGCTGGCACGCACGCTGGTCACACTGCAAACCGTCGATGGTGATGTCATTCATGCGTGCTGCGCTCATTGTGGTATTTTGTTGCTCAATGATCGGCATGATGTCATTGCGGCGTTGGCGAAAGATTTCATTTACGGGCGCATGGTCAACCTGTATCAGGCTGCGTTCATCGTCGATTCGGATATCACGTTGTGCTGTACGCCGAATGTGATGGTGTTCAACAGCAAAAATGATGCCAATCGGTTCAATAATGGTTTTGGCGGCACAGTTTTCAATTTTGCCGACATGAAACGTTATGTGATGGATTATCACCGCGCGTATGTTCCGACGGGAAAATAGGAAATTTCACATATGGTCAGTCTGTTTGGAAAGATCACTGCACAAGCGGGTCAGCGCGCGGCACTCGTCGCTTACTTACTCGATGCGGCGCGCGTCGTCGGTACGCTGGAAGGCTGCTACTTGTATCTCGTCAATATATCCCCGACGGACGCTGATGCGATCTGGGTGACGGAGGTCTGGCGCAGCCCAGCCGATCATCAAGGCTCGCTGGCGCTCGATAAGGTACGTGCGATCATCACGGCGGCACGCCCGTTGATCGCAGGCATGTCGGATAGCACGACCGTAACCCCTGTCGGCGGATATGGACTGCCTGCCGATTTGTTCATCTAGTGACCGATTTCCCCTCACCCCCAGCCCCTCTCCTCAGCACGCAAACGGGGAGAGGGGAGAAAAGCTAAATACCGCCGTGTTTGTACTTAGGTGCGCTGTGCATCAAACGCGATGCGTTCCATAAGGTGTGAGGGTCTTGGGATGCCAAGACCCTTTTTTATACAAGTTTTTATCGGTTACAGCCGCGAAACACGGTGCGCCGTTGAATGAATTGTGATATTTCCTGTGAAGAGTACCAAAATCTATCACGGAGATCGCACTCATGTCATACTCCTACCTCATTTTATATCCTGACCTTTCTTCTTGCTTGTACTTAATGAGCGGCGGTGCTTTATACAGCCTGACCGTATAACCGCCTTCGTAGGTTGCTTCCTGAGAAATAGTGCGTCCCGTTTGCAGCGGGGCGGCGGCATTAGGGTTACAGTGCTTTACGCCTCAACGTTTTCATGAGCTGGGCTCACAAGTTCGCCCACCGTTACCTGTGCGGCGATTCGGGCGGCACGATAACGATAAACCCGAACTGCCGTGATGCAGGTCGCCAACCAAACCGCGCCAGCCGCAAAGCCGCCGATGACATCGCTGAAATAATGTACGCCAAGATACAGACGGCTGATCCCGATCAAGGCGATCGACATTACTGCCACGAAGACTACGAAGATGCGCACATAGCGATTTTTCACGTACAAACAGATCAAATACGCTCCCATACCGTACGCGATGAACGATAACATCGAGTGTCCGCTTGGAAAACTAAAGCTGCCCACAAGCGCGATAGGATCGACAAACACAGGACGAGGTCTAGCAAAAAATCCTTTGATCAACGCATTCAAGAGGTTTCCGCCGAGTAAAGTCATGATCCATATGATCAGATAAAACCATTTTTTACGGAGCAAAAATGCTATGCCCACGACGACACCCAGAACAAACAGCACTTGAAAGCCGAATAAGCTGATAAATTGAAAGACTTGAACCATCGTCGTGTTGACGATCATTGCTTTGTGAAGTTCATTGGCGAGTGCCAGGTCAATCTGTACGATTGTGTCTTGCTCGACAACATTTTCGGCGACTTCGGCGAACAGGTACAAACTGACACCGCTAAGCAGCAGCCCTGTCAGAATAATGAACCCAATCGTGCTGTAGATTTTCTGAAGGTACGTAATCATCTGGAAATCCTATACAGATTCAGCAGGGACACAGGGCGTTCGAAACGACAGAAAGGGGACATGAATACGCTATTATACAAAGGCGCACTGCGAGTCTTGTTTGCGGGCGTCGTTTTTGGGGTTGATTCTGGTTTTATCGAGGTCAAGTTCTTTGCCGCGGGCATTGGCGAAATCAAGAGCGTTAATCTGATCACGGATGAACAAGCATTTTTGATCGAATTTACCAGAAAAGCGTCGTTCAGAAGCCCCTGCCTTTAGGCATGGGGAGCGTCACCCAGCCCTAAAACACGCGTGACCCGCGAAATACACATACTCTGCACAACGTTGATTTGTCTGTGCAGAGTATGATGCTATTCAAGATCAGGCGCGGCTTTTATAGATTGTACAGGTCGGTGAACTTGGCAGTCATATACGCCAGATACGGCTCAACCGTCAGATCATGCCCCGTACTGCGCACCAGCAATTCACTCGCAGAATACGCCCGTCCATGTCGATAAATATGCTCGGTCAACCACGCCAGAAGCGGTTGATAATCCCCATATGCGAGCGCATCGTCGAGCCCCGCGACATCACGATGGGCAGCTTGCAAAAACTGCGACGACATGACATTACCGACCGTATAGCCAGGAAACGAGCCGAACCCGCCGCCCGACCAGTGAATATCTTGCAGTACTCCCTGTGTGTCGTTGGGCGGCGTCACACCGAGATACTCGTGCATCTTGGCTTTCCACACGTCGGGCAGGTCTTTAACGAGAATACTGCCTTCGAGCAAACCGAGTTCGATTTCGACACGCAGCATGATATGCAGGTTATACGTGACTTCATCTGCTTCGACACGAATTAAACTCGGTCGCACGCGGTTGACCGAGCGATACAGCAAGTCCGGGTTTGCCCCCGCCATTTGCGCCGGAAAGTAATCGCGCAAGCGGGCGAAATGCACTTCCCAGAACTCACGACTGCGCCCGATCTGATTTTCCCACAGCCGCGACTGAGACTCATGCGCGCCATAGCTCGTGCCGCCAACCGGGTATTTGCCAAGCAAATCAAGCGTGAGCGCGGTACGAGTCAACGCCGAATCGACTCCCTGTTCATACAGTGCATGACCTGTTTCGTGCAGGGTTCCATACAGCGCCATCGGCAAGTACTTGGAATCATAGCGCGTGGTAATGCGCACATCCTGACGTGTGAACGAAATTTCAAACGGATGCGGCGCAATATCCAGCCGCCCGCGCTTGAGGTCATAACCGAACTGTTGGGCGATCTCAAGCCCGAATGACTTCTGCCGATCGATCGGATATTCATGCTGCCACAAATCGCGCTCCAGCGGTTGATCATGCGCGACAATGTTGTTAAGCAGCGGCAGCAACCCCGCCTTTAGCGCTTCGAACAGCGTACGCAGTTTCGCCGCCGTCATGCTCGGTTCATATTCGAACACCAGCGCGTCAAACGGATGATCGTCATAACCGACCGCATCCGCCTGACGTTTTGCTAAGTCGAGCTGCTGTTGCAGATACGGGGCGAAACTCGCGAAGTCATTATTCTTTTTCGCTTCCGCCCATACCCCTTCCGAAACAGGTTCGAGCGCGGCTTTCTCACTCACTAAATCGATTGGAATCCGCCCGATGATGTCGTAATAGCGGCGCGTTTGCGCGACGGCACGCACGGGATACGAATCGGCATCGGCACCCACAAGTTCCGCTTCGGCGGCATCCAAAAGGCGTGCCGTTTTCGCGCTGATAAAATGTTCTTGCGAAATGCGTGCGAGCGTCGCCAGTTGATGCCCGCGCGTTTCCGCGCCGCCCGGCGGCATTTGTGTACGCGCATCCCATTTGAGGACGGAAATCGAGTTGAGAATGTCGCTCAACTCCGCAATATGCGCCTGAAAATCCTGATATGCTGTCATGATCACCTTTCTTAGACTGACCGCATCATACCACCATCAACGCGGATGCTTGCCCCAGTTATGTACGACGATGCAGACGATAAAAGGAACGCCGCCGCTTGTCCAAACTCATCGGTTGAACCTAAACGCCCCATCGGAATTTTGGCGATGCTCCGCGTGCGCGCTTCTTCAAACGACACGCCTGTCCGTGTCGCCGCCAATTGATCCAACTGCGCCACGCGTTCGGTATCAATACGTCCAGGGATCAGATTATTCACGCGAATGCCACTCGATGCGAGTTCATCCGCGAGCGTTTTGATGATGCCGACGACTGCCATACGCAGCGCCGTCGATAAGACCAGCCGTTCAATCGGTTCCTGCACCGACGACGATGTGATCGACAAAATCGCGCCGCCGGTGTTGATGTGCGGGAGCGCGCCGCGAATCATGCGTACAGCGCTCATCACCGTAAGATCGAACGCACCCTGCCACTGTGCATCGGTGATGTCCTTGAACAACCCACTGGGGGGACCACCCGCATTTACAAGCAGCGCGTCGATTTTGCCAAGCTGGGCGACTGAGCCTTCAATCCACGCTTGTACATCGTCGGCTTTGGTCACATCTGCGGCGAATGTAATGACGGTAGCGCCTGTTTCGTCGCGCAGATGCTGCGCCGCGGCTTCGATTGCGGCTGAATCGCGGCTGCACATCGAAATGTGCGCGCCATCGTGCGCCAATGCCCGTGCCACGCCTAACCCCAATCCCTTACTTGCGCCAGATACCAAGGCGACCTTGCCGCTTAGTCCTAAATCCATGACGAACACTCCTTTTACGAAAAGACAATCTTTTCAGTGAGATCGGTAATACCAACGCGCCGCAGTATCCAGTCCATTTCCTGCTCACTGTTCGCGCTGATCTCGGCGAACGGGTGACGCGGCGTAGGATGATCGATAGCGCCGCGCCGATGTAAAAGCTGCTTGCGGATGGTCAAATTGATCACGGGCTGATTCTCATAACGAATCAAAGGCAAATACAAGTCGAAGATCGCCTCGGCATCCGCCATGCGCCCTGCTCGAAAGGTCTCATAGACTGCGACTAATACTTCGCTGAACGCGAACCCCGTCATTGTGCCCGATGCACCGCGTTGGAGTTCTTCGAGCAAGAACATACCGCCCAATCCGCCGAAAATCTGGAACTGGTCGGTTAAGGCGCGAATCGACGTGATTTTTTCCATGAGCGGCGGGTCTTCCAATTTGAGATAGCGCGCGTTCGGTATCTGTTCCGCGAGACGCGCCAGCATCGGCGCGGACATCACCACATCGTTGACTGGCGGAAAATCCTGCACGACGATTGCCCCATCCACCTGGTCGGCAATCCGGCTGTATAAGGCGATGATGTCATCGTCCTGCGCACCTGGCATCCGTGGTGGCGCGATCATGACGCCGCTTGCGCCCGCGCAGAAAGCGGCGTGACTGAGGCTAATACAGGTTTCGACCTTTGTATGACTGGTGCCGACCACAACGGGCACGCGATGATCGACCGTTTCCATGACGGTTTCCAGCACGAGTCGGCGCTCATTCAGGCTGAGTTTAGCCGCTTCGCCCAACACGCCGAGGATCGTCAACCCGTACACCCCCATATCGAGCTGAAATTCGACCAGGCGTCGTAAGCTCACCAGGTCGAGCTTCTGGTTGGCATCGAATGGCGTGGCGAGGATGTTAAATATACCCGTGATTGCGCTTGTCATTATGCTACTGTCCTTTAGTCTAAAGCGACTGCGGCGGTGGAAATCGCACGCGGTTTGCGAAAGATCACCAGTACGATTAATCCCGTCAGCAGCACGCCAGCGGAGACGATTTGCATGATGGCACTGTAACCCACCGCCATCTGCAAACTTCCGCTCAACGCTGTGGCTGTGAACCAGCCTATATTCCACAAGACCATGCTCATCGCGCTGGCGTTATTGTGCAGTTCGCGCGGCAGGCTATCTAAAACCAACGGTTGATAAAGCGGCTGCATGACGTTTCGGAACGAAATGCCGATGGTGAACGCGAAGACTGCGAATGCCAGCGTCGGCGCGAAACTGAGCGCTAAGAAGCCGAACGCCGCGATGGTCATGGTGATCGCCAGCGACCGCGCCCGCCCAAAATACCGATCCCACAACGGATTTAGGAGCGGGATGACCGCCATGCCCAACCAGCCAATGCTGATGATCGTCCCAACCATATCGTCCGGCAGGCGAAACTGCGTCCGAAAGAACAGGTTATAGAACGGGAACGTGAGCCCACCTGTGAAGCCGAACAAGAGCATGGGCAGCGCGAGAAACGTCAGAAAACCCCACATACGGTGGTCTGATGTGCGCGGCGCTGTTGGCACGCGGACAGGCGGCGCAGCATCCGCATGAATCCAGCCGAACGGGATCACACACAACAACGTGACGAACGCGGCGATTAACAACGTCGCGCTGTAGGCAGCCGTCGATTGCGGATTCGCGGGGTCGATGAGCGCCGGGATGCGCCCGCCGATAAAGTTTCCCGCCGCTGCCGCTGTCAGGCTGATCACATTGTTCAAGGCGAAAAAGCGCGTGCGCGAGTCCTTATCGACCAGTGTCATCATCAAGGGCGCCGACGTGATTTGCTGCGCCCCGTAGAAAAATCCGTTCAGGAAGCGGCTGAGCGCCAACACCGATAGCAATGGTACAAACACGGGCAGGATCATCGCGAAAACGACACCATAATTTGATAACGCGATCATGCGGCGGCTGCCAATACGGTTGGCGATCAAGCTGACGGGCACGCTGGTGATAAAGCCCGCGACGCGCGGCAGCGACTGAAGCAGACTGATAGTGAGCGCGTCATAACCCAGACTGACGAAATAAAAGTTCAAAATCACATCGGCGATGCCAAACAAGCCGATGTGATAAATCGCCCCGTACAGGAGAAACCCTAATGTGCCGCGCTGCTCTCGCCCTAACAAGCCGTTGTGCATGATCGTCCGTGTGCGCCTAATCCCCGACGCCGATCATCTTTTTGCCCGCGATGAACGTCATCTGCACCCGCTCCAGCGCGTCAAGATCGTCCAGCGGGTTGCCCGCGATCACGATCAAATCGGCATCTTTGCCCACTTGCAGCGACCCGATCTTTTTATCCATGTTGCTGATTCGCGCGGGAACGATGGTCGCGCTGCGCAGCGCTGCGTAGTTATCGGTCACGACGCCAATCCTGACCATGAACTTGAGTTCGGGAGCGACGATTTCGTGCCCGACGGCGGGGCTGCCCGCGTCGGTACCAAACGCAATCGGCACGCCCGCGTTCGCCGCCTTGACCAATCCGGTGTAGCGATCAGGGTTGGCGACGGCTTTCTTGCGTTCCTCGATTTTCCATTCTGGGATATTGAACTTACGCGCGACTTCTTCATTTGCCTGCATCACGAGAGGGGCGAACGTCGTGATAATCGGGATTTTCTTATCCACGAGCAGTTGAATCGTCTCATCGCTCATCGAGCCACCGTGTTCAACGCAATCGACGCCGAAGTGCGCGACCCGATTGATACATTCGTCATAGGTGGCGTGCGCGGTAATCGGCAAGCCATTACGATGCGCCTCATCAATGACAGCTTCGAGTTCAGCATCGGTAAATTCTATCGTGTCATGGCACGCCATAATCTTGATCAAGTCCGCGCCGCCGCGTACCTGTTCGCGCACGGCACGGCGCATTTCGTCCGCGCCGCTTGCTTCGCGGCAGCACCAGTAGGTATGCCCGCCGGTCTGAATAATCGCCTCGCCGCAGACCAGCAAGCGCGGACCCGGAAATATCCCCTGCTCGACGGCTTGTTTGGAATAGTAATTGGTTTTATTCATGCCCAAATCACGCACGAGTGTCACACCCGCTCGCAAATTCTTGAGCATATTCGCGGCGGATTTATACGCGCTGATTTCGACCGCGTCGTCCATCGATTGGCGCGCTAGATCATGGACACCATCCCACGCGAGATGCGCGTGTGAATTGATCATTCCCGGCATGATCGTCATACCCGTGCAATTGAGTGATTCCGCGTCATGGCTGTCGAAGTCGCTCATCGAGCCGATGGCTTTGATCTTCCCGTTTTCGATTTCAATAAAGCCATTTTCGATGACTTGATCTCCTACGCACGTCAAAATCCGCGCATTGATGAAAACGCGGCGCGGTGACGGCATATCGAACATGGGACGAATGATTTTTTGATAGCGCCATGCGGCTGGTTCTGGCATGAGTCTAGTCCTTTCTTAGCGGTTAAGTATCCGTTTTTCCGGCGGATTTTCGGCTAAAAAGCGGCTCGGCACATTTGCCGCGCCGGGTGTAACGATCATTGTGTTGATGGTGCGGTAGCCATCGATGCCGGGTCGATAAATGCCCGGTTCGTTGGAAAATACCATGTTTGGAACGAGCAGCGTTTCATCACCGGGCGCGAGCCATGGGGCTTCGTGTCCTTGCAAGCCCATGCCGTGCCCAATGCGATGGCGGATCGCGTCGCTTAATCCGTAGCGGTGCAAAACGTCGAGTGCTGCTGTATTGACCTGAGCGCAGGTATTGCCCACCCGCAGCGCTGTGACTCCGGCGGCATCGCATTCGTGCGCCGCCCGTAAGCAGCGCAGTTGATCATCGGTGGCGTCGCTGATAATGAACGTCGCACCGCTTTCCGCGTGATAGCCGCCAACCTTTGCGCCGATACCGGCGATCAAGGTTTCGCCGCGCAGCGGCACGCGGTGCAGCGGCGATCCGTGCGGAAGTGCGGCGCGTTCGCCGCTGTGAACCGTGCCGACCACCGATCCGCCGTACAGATTGAAGATTTCCCCGACTTCCGCTTGCATTTTGGCACGCGTATTCGCCAGGCACATCGTCAGAATATCAAGCTCTGTGCCACCGTCACGGATGATCGCAGGCGCATGATCGCGCACTTGTTCAAGGCAATAATCGGCGTAGCGCGCCGCCTGTTCGACCAGCGCGATTTCGTCGGCATCTTTTACCCAACGCAGTCGGTCAACCAGACGCGAACGTACCGCGCTTGTGGGCAGCGGACGGTCAAGGTCTTGCGGCAGGCGATCGATACCGAGACGCTGACAGCCAGACTCGCGAATCATCCACTCGACGGCGTGTTCTTCACCGGGATACTCGAAATACGTGCGAATGTCTCCGATCCACGACGACGAGGCGTTTTCCTGCTCCAACAGCGGCACCAGCAGCACGGGATCGCCATGCTGACGAATCAACATCCCCATCGGACGTTCGGACGGTGTATGAAAAAAGCCCGACGCATAAATCACGTTGTACACATCGAGCAGCAACAGCCCGTCCAAGCCTTCGCCATCGAGCGCGGCTTGAATTTGCGTGACTTTGCCACGATAAAAATGCTCGCTCAAACCGATCATGCCAGTGTCACCTCGCGGCTGCTCGTCCCGGCGCGCTGTGCTGCCGCTTTGATCGTCAATGTCGTGCCAGCGGGCGCGCGCACCAGCCATTCGGCACGTTTGGCGGTCTGAGTCCATTCGCGCATCCACGGCGACCACGGCGCGCTGCGTTCATCGCGCCCCGCGAGATGTCCTAAATCCTGTGTCTGTTCACCCATGATCAATTCAACGCCGTCAGTCAGTGGCAGCGTCACCGTGACTGAGCCTGCCATATGGTGATCGAGCGCCATTTGTGTAAGATGAGTGGGTAAATACCCGTCGTTTTTGATCACCGCTGTGACTTTATACAAGTCTGCGCCCAATGCGTGCGCCTCAACCTGCGCGATTTGTAAAAGCGGCGCGCACGCGGCGTGACGAAGTGTGAACAGGCAGTTGGTATGGATCATGTCGAAGATGAACCCGCGCGCTTGTTCGGTGACGGCAAACGAGTGCGGCGGCGGGTTGCGGAAGGTATACATGTGCGTCCAGCCGCCAATTTCGATTGCCCCAAACTGAGGATGTTCAAACGGCGTCCACGAGACAAAACCCTTGCCGCCTAAATGCTCGTCGTTATAGGAAAGCAGCTTCAATTCGTCGTCGGTGGAGCGCGCACGTACTTGATACTTTGCGGGGTCAGCAATACCAGCAGCAAGCTCCGGATTCCACAGTTCGGTGGAAAACGTGATAATGCCCATTTCGTCGTATGACCACTGCATCAGCGACCCGGTACGCGGCTCACTCGGATCAGGCGTGAATTCTTCATAGACCGAGATCGTCGGGTAACCTGTGATTTTGGTCGCCATCGCGCCGATGGTCTTATACACAGCCAGATCAAAGCGAGGGATCGTGTTATCAGGCGCGACCAGGGACGGACGTAAATGCAAGCCGCCGTGCGTGTGATAACATTGCATTCCGGTGATATTCGGGTGTTCCAGGATAAAACGGGCGGTGGCGGCGGCTTCCGGTTCAGACATCGGATAGTCGCCGGCGCCGTACTGCCGTTCGCCAGAAATCCAGCCGGATGGAAAATTGCGGTTCATGTTGCCATCGCGCGGCTTTTCGATCTCGATGGTCACGCCATCCCACTCCCCTTTGATCGCGCCTTCGCGGTACAGTCGGTAATACGCGCCGCCGACTTCGCCCGGTTCGCGCAGGATCATCAGGCGCGCATCGTCCGCCGAGATTTTCCATTCGCCGGATGGATCGGGAATGCGCATTTGCACGATCAACCCATCCCCGTTGATGTCTTGCTGGCATAAGCCGCGTGTCTGTTCATCACCCGGCAGATAACGCCCATTCCCACACCAGTGATGCCCAGTCGTCAGGCTGATTTCTGCGCCATCCGGGTTGATGCGTGGCAGAATATAAAACGTAAGGTGATCCAATAGCCACGTCACCCACGAATCGCTGCCGTAATTGGTGAGCAAATACCAGATCGTGTACATCGCTGTGTGAGAAGTGGCGACTTCTTCAGCGTGAATATGCGCGTCAATGTAAAAGGCTGGCTTGGTGTTGTGCGTGCCCGTCGCGCTGTTGGTCAGCGTCATCGCCCACACATCGCGCCCTTGCCAGCTTTGACCAAGCGAGTCGAGCGCCGCCAATTGGGGGTAAGCCGTCGCCAGTCCATGCAGATGACGGGTGAGAGCGTCGTAAAGAAAATACTCACCAAAATCCATGTCGTATTGCATCGACTAAAATCCTTTATCTATGTTTGCGCGCACAGGACGGACGAATTTGCCCCAGCCTGCTTCTCCAACAATTCGACCATCCACGAACACAGTTTTGCCGTTGACAATGGTGCGACGAACTTTGCCCTGAAAAGTGCGTCCGTCGTACAGCTTGTCACACGCTTTTGCTTTGCTGAACAACATATCTTGTGAAATCGTCGTGGTTTGGCTAGGGTCATAGCACGTAATGTCGGCGTCCGAGCCAACGGCGATGACGCCTTTTTGCGGGTATATGCCGTAGCGTTTCGCGCCGTTCGTGCTGATCAGCCTGACCGCTTTTTCCACATCGATGCGTCCCGTCAGCGCGGCGTCCATCATGCCCAAGACGAGTTCTTCCACGCCTGGTGCTCCCGGCGGTGTACGCCAGATATCCGTGCGCGCGCGTTCCTTTTCTTCGAGCGTGAACGGAGAATGATCGGTTGTGACCGCCATGAGGGTGTTGTCGTGCAGCCCTTCCCACAACGCATCGACATCGGCTTGCTTACGCAGCGGCGGATTGATCTTGGCGTAGGGACCGACCCGATTCAGGTCATCTTCAGTGAAAAACAGATAGTGCGGGCATGTTTCGGCGCTGGCGGTCGAGCCAGTCCGCTTGAAACGCCGGAAAACATCGAGCGCTTCTTTGGAACTCACATGCACGATGTGCAGGTTCATTCCGACCGATTCATTGAGCGTAAGCAGAGTCGCAATCGCCAGTGCTTCGACATGCGGCGGACGCGATTCGCCGTGCGCGAAAATATCCGTGCGATGCGCCGCTTGAAGTTTGGCAGTGTGCCATTCCAGAAGTGCGTTATCTTCGGCGTGAACCGCGCACACCAGCCCTGTTTCCGCGACCATCTGCATCGCCTGATACAGACCATCGACATGCGGTAGACACAAGCCTTCAAACTCGTCGTCGCGTCCGGGCGGCGCGGCAGTCATAAAAATCTTCCAGCCAATTGCCCCTTCAGCGACCATTTCGTCGATCTCTTTACGATCCAACAACCCTGGTGCGCCATATAAACCAAAATTGACATAGGCGTTCGCCTCGCCTAACGCTTTGCGGGCGCGGAAAATCGCACCCGTTGCGCAGCACGGCTTAGAGATCGGCATTTCAAAGATGGTGGTCACGCCACCTGCCGCCGCTGCACGGGTTTCGGTGGCAAAATCACCGCGTCCCGGGTAAGCAGGAGCGCGGCAGTGGAAATGAATATCTACCGCGCCGGGAATCACATACTGCCCCGCCGCATCTATCGTTTCGGCGCTTTCAAAGGGTATACCCCGCGCCAATAAAGCTGCGATCTGACCGTCGCGAATGGCGACCTCAACGGCTTCAACCCCGCGTTCGGTGACGACATCACCGTTCATAATGACAGTGTCAAATCTCATAACGTATTATCCATGCAAGAGTGTCCGGTCAATAAAGGCTTGTAATATGTGCTGCGTGTGTTCTAGTGCTTCAATTTCGACATATTCATCAAACGCGTGTGCCACTTCGTAGCTGCCAGGTCCAAAAATGATCATCTCGCCGCGCATCACCCCGGTCAGATGCTTGGCGTCGCTTCCCGGCAAATAACCAATCGGTTGTGCGTCAATGTGCAACGCACTCGCCACGCAGTCGAGAAATGTGCGCGCCAGCGGACTATTCACGGTGGAGCTAAACCAGTTCGAGACCAGGAAATCGCCGATGCTGAGGTGCGCGGGTGAGACATCGACGGCGGCGATTACCGCTTGCATTTCACGTTGAACTTCCGCCGGGTCTTCACTGGGGATCATGCGTCGATCCAGATACACCACGCATGAATCGGGGACGGCATTGGCAGTACTGCCGCCGTGTATTACGCCAACGTTGCATGTCGGCACGCCCACCAACGGATGAACGCGCTCAGCAAGACGGTGGTGATACGCTTCCAATGCCAAGACCGCCCGCGCCATCGCGGTGATCGCATTCACACCGCGATCCGGGTTGGTCGCGTGCACTGATTTACCTGTCGTGCGAACCGTCGCTCGCATCACGCCTTTGTGTGCAGTCGCCACGCGATTATGCGTTTGCTCACCCACAATGATGAAATCGGCGGGCGGCAAATGCCCGTTGTCGGCAAGCCAGCGCGTCCCCAACTGCCCACCGACTTCTTCTTCGGCGGCGGCAACCAGCACTAATGTCCCGTGCAGGGTTCCCTGTTGAGCAGCATACAACAGCGTGTGCATCATGGCGGCAAGCGGCGCTTTATCGTCCACGCTCCCCTTGCCATACACGCGCCCATCTTTGATGACCGCCGCATACGGGTCAACACTCCAGTGGTGCGCCTCGTCAGCGGCAATCGGCACGGTATCAATGTGTGCGTGCAGCATGATCACCGGATCACCATGTCCAAGTGTGGCAATTACGCTTACGGCTTCGGGTTTGATATCTGGCGCACGCAGCGCGACCTGATACCCCGCCTCCGCCATTGTCGTGGCGATAAATTCAGCGATTGCACGTGTATCTCCCGACGGATTAGGCGACGGAATCCGTATCAGCGCTTGCAGCAGTTCAACGAGCGTCATGCCCGTGTCGCTTTCGGCAGTTCGCCCTGAATCTCGGCATAGAAACAGCACCATTCGCCCGTCTGCACATTGGGCAGCGCGCGTAACCCGAAAATCATGCCGTCGGTCGGTGCGTGCAGTTCTACCAAGACATCGCCATATACGCTGACGATGCGCGCGATCACGTCGCCCTTGTTCATCGGCTTCTGGAAACCAAGCGACGTTTCGGCAAGGAATAAACCGCTCACTGGCGCAAGCAGGGCGTGCTGCACGCCTGTCAGCCACCGATCGGCAACCGTCGGCTCACCCTCGATCATGCCGTAATACCGCAGCACGTTGAGGATTCCATCCGCCAACACACGACCACATCGAAAGAAGTCCGATGGGGAAGTTGCCGGACGACCACCAAGTTCAACCGTGATTCCTTGCTTGCCCGCTTCAAACATCACGGCGGGCGGGCTGCCTTTCGGCAAAAAGCTTTTGAGGATGAGCGACCAATCCTTGCCCATTGCTTGTGCCAGTTCAATAGCTTTGTTATCCGTAGTGGCGAAGATGGTTTCGGATAAGTACGAGTGCGCACCGCCCGAATGGATAGAGATTTCATAGGTCGCGACCTCGCGCAGCCATACGCTGTGCGCATATGCGAGACGTTCGGTCAAATAACCATCGACTTTGCCGGGGTAAATGCGATTCAAGTCATAGCTGAAGGTATCGAGCGGGTTGCCGCGCTGTGCGGCTTCATACGCAGGGACGTTCAAGACCGGGACAAGAATCACACTGCCATGCAGGCTAGTGGGGTCAAGCACGGCATCCACCAGATGACATGCCAGCGTCCCTTCTGGTTCATCGCCATGAATTACGGCGTCCACCCACACACACGGACCCGGATACGCGCCGTTGATCACAACAATCGGGATTTCCAAGGGACGTCCACCGGGTAAATTGGTGACCGGAATCACGCCTCTAACCCGTGTTCCGACTGGAGCGTTTACACTGCCAACAATCAAATTTGTCATGCTGACTCCTGAGCGCGGTAACGCTCAATAATCGGGCGCATTCGTTCTAACGCCTGCACCAATAAATCCGTCGATTGCAAGATGCTGATTCGTAGATAGCTGCCCCAGTTTTCACCAAAGGCGTTGCCGGGAAAAATCAAGACGCGCCCCTCTTTCAAAAGTAAATATGCGAGTTCCGTCGCATGAATTCCCGTCGATGCGCTGTTCGTCCATAGAAAAAACGCACCGCGTGGATCGCTGTAGTTCAACCCCAAACTGGTTAAGCCGTCCATCATCAACGTGCGCCGTTCGGCATAAATACGATGAAATTCTTCGATTGGGGCTTGTGTTCCGGTTTGCGCCGCCAGTGCTGCCCATTGGCTAACCGCCGCCGCGGCGCCAGTCGTCGCCGCCTTGACGCGCGTCATCGCCTGAATGAAATTGACCGGGGCGGCAGCATAGCCCACGCGGAAACCCGTCATCGCATAGGTTTTAGAGAAGCCGTTCAGTGTGATCGTGCGGTCTTCCATGCCGGGGAGCGACCCGATGCTGAAATGCTGCCAGCCATCAAACAGGAATTTTTCGTAAATCTCGTCGGAGATCACGATCAAGTTGTGTCGGATGGCGATGTCGGCAATCGCGCGTAGGCGGTCTTCCGTGACAATCCCGCTCGTCGGGTTACTGGGCGTGATGATGAGGATGACTTTCGTTTTGGGCGTGATCGCCGCTTCAATCGCTTCTGGGCGTAGATTAAATGCGTCCTCGTGGGTTGTGGGGACAAGTACGATCTTGCCGCCTGCGCTGGCGATTGCCTCGTCATACGACGTATAGCGCGGGTCAGGCACGAGTACTTCATCGCCCGCATCGAGCAGTGTTTGCATGACGAGATACAAGCCTTCTTGCCCGCCTGTTGTCACAATAACGTTCTCGATGTCAACGTGCAGCCCATTTTCAGCACGCAGTTTCGCCGCAATCGCGGCACGGAGTTCAGGCAATCCTGCCACCGGCGTTGATGCGGTATGTCCATCGCGGATGGCGGCTTTCGCTGCTTCGATGATGTGCACGGGCGTCGCTAAATCGGGATCACCACGTCCTAGTGCGATCGCATCAGGGTACTGCGCCGAAAGTTCCATCAACTTGTAGCGCAGTTGGGTGCCGTCGGCGGCGACTGTACGCACGTCCTCTGGGATGTTGGGGTTGGCGTTATTCATTTACACATCCTCCAAGCCGAGTGCCGCCCATTGCGAAATGCTGGTCGTGCAAATCGTCATGCTTTGCTTGTAAGCACGAAGCTTGTTCGCGGCTTTCGATCCTGCCATCCACCCGACCCGCCAACCGGGAAGTGTGGACGAAAAACTGCCGACGGTGATCACCTGCGGCGCAAGATCGGCGCGCTGTGCAGGATGAAAATCTCCGGTCAGCCCGCTCGATACGTCGAAAAGTACCCACCATCCGTGCAACACGGCTTGGGCGCACAACGCCAGCACTTGCGCCGGAACATCGTGCGGGGTGAGATAAACCAGACTCACATTTAGATCGGGCGTCGTCGCCAGATTGATACCAATTAAGTGTGCGGCGGCTTGCAAAACCGATCCGCTTCCGGCGTGCAGCACTGTTGAACTCGATGCGACCAGTTGTTTGAGTGCGACAAACCGCGCTTCGGTCGCGCCACAGGTGATCGTCGCAGCATCGGCGTTGAGTTCGAGTCGATAGTGACGATTGAGCGCGTTCACAATCTGTGACCGTAACGGCAGAATACCGGGACGGTCAGTGTAATGCGTGTGTCCGGCATCCAATGCCTCAAATGCTTTATCGATCACGCCTTCGGGTACAGGCATTATCGTTGGGTTCTGCATCGGTTCGGGCAAATCGACCACACGCCGCGCTAACGGTCGCGCTAGAGTCAGCGAGATGCTCATGCGGAGATCACCTCGCGTTCAAACGGAAAATCGATCTGGAGCGTTTGCGCCAGTTCCGCCAGTTGATCGAAGATCACAGCGTCAAGCTGTGCGCCATGCTGGCGATAACTGTATTCGCGACGGTGATCAATTTCACCCGGCACAAAAATTTCTTCGACACCAGGTCGCTTTTTTGCGGACTTGATATCGTTGATGAATGAATCCATGCGCGCTTTGAATTCATCGATGGGCATAAACCAGCCAATATCAATGGCGAACATCAGGTGCGAAACATCCTGCCTGGCGGGGTTGCTGTATGGGGCTAAGCCGAAGCCGCCGCCGCCCAAAACGCCGGTCATCACATCGGTGAGCATTGACAACCCATACCCTTTGTACTGTCCAATCCCCAGCAGCGCGCCCTTCATAGCTGCCGATGGATCGTCGGTCTCTTCACCATCGGGGGTCAGCGCCCAATCGAGCGGCATCTTCTTGCCTTCGCGCTGATGCCACTGCATCATGCCTTTGCCCGCCGTCGTCAGGGCAATATCCAACACCACTGGAAAATCGCGCCCGGTTGGCGCTGCAATCCCCCACGGGTTGGTGCCGACCACCCCTGATGCCGCACCCCACGGTGCCATTTCGGGTCCTGCGTTGGTCATCGCAACGCCGATCATGTCGTGTTCTACGGCTAATCGGGCGGGAACAGCGGAGGAACCAAAATGCGTACTGTTACGCACGATTACCGTACCAATGCCGCTGATCTTCGCCTTCTGGATCGCCAGTTCCATCGACTTTTGGGCGACAACCGAGCCTAATCCGTTATGCCCATCGATCAAAGCCAGCGCGGGCGATTCTTTGACGATCTCAAAGGGCGCGCCGGGATTAATCCAGCCGCTGCCGATGCGCTCACGATATACGGGCAAGCGCCGTACGCCCTGACCTTGACCCGGCAAACACCGCAGTTCGCTTTGCATCAACCCGCGCGTGCAGTAGCGCGCTTCTTCGTGCGAGACGCCCATCGCGGTGAAAGCGCGGAATGTAAAATCTTCTAGTTGGTCAACGGGGACTCTCACCAAGGTAATTGCCATCGCTAAATCCCCTTGACCGCTTTATATGCTTCTAACTGTTCAGGCGTATACACCTGCATCACTTCAAGTTCAATGCCGCCTGCTTCTTGATCGAGAAACGCGACCCATCCTTCGGGGTGGACATGACTCCCTTTGACTTTACACGCGTTGCATTCTTTGAGCGTCGCGCCATTGGCTTGCGCTTCTGCGAGTGCAACGTCAATATCTGGCACAGCGTAGCAGATATGATGCAAGCCTTCGTAACCGCGCTGCGTGATCCAGGCGTCGAAGCGTCCGCCTTCATCCATTGATTGGCACAGTTGATATTCCACCTCGCCCACCCAGAAAATCGCCACGCGGTTACGCGATTTCAGGTAGTCGTGGACTTCAGCATCGTGACCGACGCCCAGATAGTGTTGATAGGTGTTGAGCGCGGCGTGTGCATCGCGCACGGCAAACGCCATATGTTTGATGTATTTCCCATCAGGCATAATTGAACTCCTAATTGTTCAGCGAAAAAACATCGCTCAAATTGACGTGGGGACTGACGACGGGGTTAATTCCACCGCTGGCGCTTGTCATGATCAAGGTAATACCGGGACCATAACCCGAACGTGGACTATCGCCCTGCCCGACCACACCAATGCCAACCGCGCCGCGAAAATACCCGTGATTCCAACTGCTGTCATAGTCTGCCAGCGCGACGACATCTCCCAGGCGCAGCATATCCAGCCCTGCGTCTTTGAGCGCGTCTCGATCGCCGCTCTGAATGTGGAGCGATCCACCCTCGCTCGTTAAACCTGCGCCCGCGCCGAGCAAGTGCGGCGGAATCGTGGCGACCACTGGAACATTGACCCGCCCATCCGATCCGGTCGTCACTTCTAAGCCTTCGATCAGTTCGGGCGAACAACTCTTGAGCATTACATCATGATGATCGAGCAAATCCATGCCCACGCCTTGCGATCGAATGATAATTTTGTCGCCAATCGCCATTTTTTCGCGGGCAGCTTTATCAAAGTGGATAATGACATGTTCGGAAAAACGCCCAGACTTACCAGTCACCACGCCGCGTGTGCCTTTCGCATCGCCGGACATGACGATGGCGGTATTGCCAACACACGCGAGGATGTTTAAGCCACGATTGCCGTTTTCATCTTTGAGCGAAATACTGACGCCGGGGTGCACGTTATCCGCCAGCCACCCATAGGCTGAGTCGCCGACCGACACGTTATAAACGATGCCTCCATAGGCGGGCATCAGGTACGGTCGCCCATGCGAGTCGAGTGAATACGGCTGCGCGGGCAATCCCGGAAATGACGGGGAGGCTACTTGTCCCATGACCGAAACGCAGACAATTTTGTCTTTATTGGTTCTAGCGCTCATACCACCTCGCGGATGTTCAAATAGTTAGCAATGTTGGCAGATGGGTCGATCACCCATTCGATACACGAGTCGGCGGTTGTCATCAATGTGAGAATACCGGGACCGTGTCCGGTCATGATCGAATCGCCATGAATACAAAGGGCAATCGTCACCGCGCCTTTACGATAGCCCCGCCCCCAGCGGTGATCGGCGTCGGGGATGACGACCAGATCGCCCAGACGCATCTGGTCGATTCCCAGTTCCGCCATAAGCGCACGGTCGCCCGACATGATGTCTTGATCGACGTATTCCGAATTAAGTTCCGCGCCCGACCCCATGATGCGCGGCGGCAGTTCCATCGTGACTGGCACGCGTAGTTTTTTGCCGTCATCGCTCATTTGCATGGGGATGCCGTGAATTAATGAAGGACTGCATTTTTTGAGTTCGATTTGTGGGAAGTCCAACAATTGAAGTCCACGTCCATACGCGAAGATTTGGATCGAGTCGCCCACGCACAAAAGATCATTGGCATCGGACGAAAAATCAATCAGGAGGCGGGCGTGTTCGCCCGTCACGATGCCTTCCGCACCTTTCGCCAAACCGCTCGTCACCACCGCGCGGTTGCCAATACACGTCAGGTAATGAAGCGCGTATTCACCACCGCTATCGGGGTTGGCAATCGAGACGCCCGGCTCTACGTGATCGCCTGACCAGCCGAAAGCGTGATCACCGACACGAGCGTTGTAGACGACTCCCGACATGCCAGGCAGCACACGCCCGACGCCGTTCTTGTCAAGTGTGTAGCCAGGATAGCGCAGACTGGGCTGGCTAATGCTGCCCATGACTGCCATCTTCACGAGCTGTGCTTCATTAGTCTTCAAGGTCATGGTCATCGTCTAAACTTTCTGCGTCTATTTTTACCAATTGCTTGACACTCTGTAATGCCTCGTTATAATCCTAAATGTCGATTGTCAATTGTCGACAATCAACAAGAGTATAAGAATAGCGCAGATCGTTGTCAAGTTTATGAGCAATTCCACCAACAACCCGCTTCATATCGAAAACAAACCACTGCGTGAGCGTGTGGTAGACGTGCTGCGCGAAGCGATTGTCAGCGGTGAATTCAAACCGGGACAACCGCTCATCGAGATGGAAATCGCGGCACAGTTGGGCATTAGTCGTGCCCCACTTCGTGAAGCGCTGCAATTTCTAAGTCATGAGGGGCTGGTTGAAGTGACACCGTATCGCGGTACCGTCGTCAAGCCGCTTACCCGTACCGATATTGAAGAACTGTATAGTCTGCGCTGTGTTCTCGAAACCTTCGCCTTACAACGCTTGATCGCACAGAACAATCCCGATAACGTGATCAAACTGCGCCAATGTTACGAAGACATGCTGACTGCCGCGCAGGAGGGCGACCGGAAACTGGTCAACAACATTGATCGCCAGTTTCATAACCTGCTAATCGACAGCAGCCAACACAGTTTATTATCAACGACGTGGAATTCGGTATCGCTCCGCGTCCGCCAGGTGATGACACTCCGTAACCGTAAAAATCGCGACATCACACAAATCGCGTACAACCATCTGCCCATTATTGAAGCCATCGCGCAGTGCGACGAACTGCTTGCTACGCGTTTGATCCAGGAACACATTTCATCTGCCGGCGATTTAATCGCTGAGTTGTGGGACACTGCACCTACAGAGGATGGGAAAGCATGAAGCGCGTGCTTGTCACTGGAGCCGGCGGATTCGTATGTAGCAACATCGTTTTCACGCTGGTCGATTTAGGGTATCAAGTGATTGCTGTTGATCGGGCATTTGATCCGCTGGTTGCTGAACAATTTGCACTGCGCGGCGTGGTCGTAATCACCTCTGATTTGAACCGTCTGCCGACATTAGATGCTGATTTTGTGATTCACGGTGCGGCGATCACGGCAGATCCAGCGCAAGGCGAAACCCCCGAAGATCATTTCCGGTCAAACATCCTGCCTGCGCTGGCGATGCTCGATTGGGCGCGCGATCACGCCGTCCAGCGTCTGATCTTCATCAGTTCAAGCGCGGTATTTCGCGGCAGTCCGGCTGCTGTTTTGACGGAAGATACCCCGACGACCCCAAATGGCTTGTATGCAGTGGAAAAGCACGCCATCGAACTCTTGATCCAGACGCTGAAACAGATTTACAACCGCGATGTGATCGCGGTGCGGCTGGGCAACATTTACGGCGCAAACGAGTTTATCCGCGCCTCGCGCCCGCACCTAAGCCTGGTCGCCCGCTTGATCCGTGACGCGCTCACGGATGGTCGTGTGATCGTTCCTAACAGCATTCATCCGGTTGATTGGACGTACGCCGGAGATGTTGGCGCGGCGCTGCACGCCCTGCTCGATGCGCCTGTATTACCGCACGCAATGTATCATGTCACATCAGGTTCCATCCTGAGCGCGTCCATGATTGCCGACGAACTCCGCGAACTCTTTCCAGATATAAAAATAGCGGTTGAGAATGCGAGCGCCGCACCGTTTCGCGGTTTTATGCTCCCTACACGTCTCAAAGCCGATACAGATTTCGATGCGTGGACAGATTTTCGCAGCGGACTGCTCAAAACTGTGCTGTGGTTCACGCCGCAATTGGAAGCTTCATTATGACAACCCCTTTGCGCGTTTTACTCGGCGGGTTGGGTGTACGGGGGTGGCATTGGGCAGAAGTCCTGAGACGTTCACCAAATACTGAAATCGTCGCCTACGCCGATCCAAATGCGGCTGCCATTGAACGTATGATGGCTCAACATGGCGTTCATCCTGCGTTTCCTTCGGTTGAAGAAGCACTTGATGCTCTGCCCGATATCGATGCGGTTGTGTTAGCGAACCCACCCATCGGGCGCATGAGCCAGGTGAGCGCCGTTGCTGCTCGTCGTTTACCGCTGTTAGTTGAAAAGCCGCTTGCACTCGACCTTAACGAAGCGGCAGCAATCGTCAATATCGCCGAGACAGCAGGGATTTCCATGATGGTCGGGTTGAATTTCCGCTATCTGGATGTCACCAAAGAAACGATGAGGTTACTGGCGGATGGCGCTGTCGGCACACCAGAATTTGCCCGTTTTACCTACGAACGTTACCGTGATGGTAACCGTGCTGACTTGAACAAATATCCATTGACGATGGATCAGCCCATGTTGTGGGAGCAATCCATCCATCATTTCGACCTGATGCGCTATGTGTATGCGAGCAATCCTGTCACAGTACAGGCGCGCACATGGAATCCGTCATGGAGTATGTACGCGAGTGATGCGAACGTCGCCGCGCTGTTCACCTTCGAGAACGGCATGATCATCAATTATCAAGGAACATGGCAAGGCGGTTGGTCACAACCAGGTTTTGAATGGCGCACCGATTGCACCAATGGTGTGATCAGCCAGCGCCACCAATTCGGCGATTTGTTCTATGCTCGCCACGCCGACAGCGCCTTGACACCTATCCCGCTTCCCCCGCATGAGCAGTGGATCGCCGAAACACAAGATTTACTCCATGCGTTCACAGACACAGTGATTGACGGTAAACCTCTTCAATGCAGCGGACGCGATCACATCAACTCGCTGGCGATGGTTTACGCCTGTGTCGTTTCCACTAGAGAGGATCGCTGTGTACATATCAACAGCGTCTTGCCTCAAAATTTGGGTGGTTTTATACAAGGGGAACAGGGGGAGGCGCGAAGCATAAATTAACTGTTAGGTCATGACCCACTGCATCGCCGTAAGCATGTGTATTTAGACAGGAGTGTTCAAGAAATGACTCGTAGAACCCGTTTCATTTTGCTTTTCATTGTCCTGTTGCTCGCCGCAACGACCCTAGTAGTTAGCGCACAGACCCCGGATGAGTCCACGCTGATCATCGCACAAAGCGTTGATGTTGGCGCGCTCGAACCAGCGCTCGTCGGCTCTCGTGCCGAATCGAACATTTTCAATCACCTGTATGGCACGCTGTTTGAAATTTCGGATTCGGGCACGCTGGATCCGTATCTGGCGACTTCGTACACCATCTCTGAAGATGGTATGGAATGGACGTTCACCCTTAATGAAGGGTTAACCTGCCATGACGGTGAAGCACTGACGGCGGATGATGTCGTGTACAGCTTCCAACGTGCCGCCGACCCGGCGAATGCATTCACCGGCAACACGGCTGGTTTTGTCTTCCCGTCGGTGGGCTATGTTGATGCCCGCGTCGATGGCGACCTGGAAGCGACGATCATTACGGATCGTGCCCAGTCTGAACCGCTGCGTCTTGGTTTGCTGTCCGAAGTCTATATTCACTGCCAGGACTACTATTCGAGCATTACCCTAGAAGAAGCCGCTGACAGCCCTGTCGGTTCGGGTCCCTATCGCTTTGTCGAATGGGTGCGTGATGACTATGTGTTGATCGAAAAAGTGCCGGATTACACGCTGCTCCCTGCTGGTTTCGATCAAATTTACTGGCGCGTGATTCCCGAAGCTTCGACACGCGTCGCAGAACTGATCGCGGGCAACGTCGATATCATCGCCAATGTGCCGCCGGATCAAGTCGCTGCGGTTGAAAATTCTGGTACGGCGGCAGTTCAAGCTGTCTCTGGCACGCGCCGCATGTATGTCGGTTTCCAATTTGGTGAAGCCTTCGCGGATGCACCCGGCTACGACGCGATCCAGAACACGGATGTGCGCGTGGCGATGCAATATGCCGTTGACGTTGCCACGATCTGCACCACGTTGCTCGGCACGGAATGTGACCGCGCGACCAGCATGGTCAACCCGCCGAACAACAACACCGCGCTCGCACCGTATCCGTTCGATCCGGTTGAAGCAGAACGCCTGTTAGATGAAGCTGGTTTTCCGCGTGGCGACAACGGCGTGCGTTTTGAAATCACGCTGCAAGGACCACGTGGTCGTTATCTGAATGATGCGAATGTGGTGCAGGCAATTGGTCAATACCTGACCGATGTTGGCGTGCAGACAACCGTTGAAATTCTCGACTGGAGCTCGGACTATCTGCCCCGCGTCCGTGAAAAGAATATCGGTCCATTGTTCTTCCTTGGTTCCGGCGGTTCCACGTGGAGCGCGCTCTACGATATGGCTGACCTCTCCGCGCCGGATGCAGGTACCAACTACACCAATTGGCTGAACGAAGAATGGTTCACCCTGTGGGATTCCACTGCCGGTCTCGACTCCGAAGCCGAACGTGTTGTCGTCGACGAAATGTTGGAAGTCTTCTACAACGATCCCCCATGGCTGCTGCTCTACTTCCAACCCGATTTCTACGGTGTGAGCAATCGCATCGATTGGCAAGCGCGTCGTGACGAACAAATTGTCGTTTACAGCGCGACAGTCAAGTAACTTTTATAATTCGTAAATGTCGGGGTGAGGTCATTCTCACCCCCGACCATTTTCTGGACAAAAAGTATGGGAAGTTACATTGCACGGCGGCTGTTACAGTCGATTGTGGTGCTGTTAGGGGTGACGCTGCTGTCGTTCTTGACGCTCCATCTCGCGGGCGACCCAACATACCTGTATGTCAGCGAACGCGCGAGCGAGCAGGAGATCATTGAGACCCGGCAAAAGCTCGGCTTTGATCGCCCCTTACCTGTCCAATATTTCGACTTTCTTGGGCGCTTGGTGCAAGGTGACCTGGGCACATCGCTGCGGGCGCGCCAACCCGCGCTCGAACTCGTGCTTGAACGACTCCCCGCAACACTCGAACTGACATTTTTTGCGATGATCTTTTCGACGGTATTGGCGCTTCCCATCGGCATCATCTCTGCCACGCGGCGCGGCACACCGCTCGACGGTGGCATCATGCTTTTCGCCATGATTGGACAATCCATACCCGGATTCTGGCTCGGCATCATGCTCATCCTATCGGTTGGTCTGGGGCTGCGCTGGCTGCCTATTTCCGGTCATATCCCTGTACTACAGCCCGCACTGGATGGTGATTTTAGTACGGCGATCAGCAATATTCCTAATGCCTTCCTGCATTTGATCCTGCCGGGAATCACCGTCGGCGTATTTTCGCTCGCGCGGAATGCGCGTTTGGTGCGGTCATCGATGCTCGAAGTCCTCTCGCAGGATTACATCGTCACCGCGCGCGCGAAGGGCTTATCTGAATGGCGGGTGATTATTCGCCATGCATTCCGTAACGCGCTGCTGCCCGTTGTGACTATTCTGGGCTTGGAGTTTGGTTTCTTGTTGAGCGGCGTTGTCGTTGCGGAAACCGTGTTTTCGTGGCCCGGCGTCGGACGGTTGGTGTTCAACGCCATCAACCAGCGCGATATACCGCTTGTGCAAGCAGCGGTGGTCTTATTCTCACTGTTGTTTATCATGCTGAATCTGATAGTCGATTTGCTCTACGCGCAGCTTGATCCGCGCATCCGGTTGAGATAAGGCGGAACCTTCATGGCGCAAAAAATCGAGCAAAATACGACGGTAATCACCACCCCCCAAGTGGCGAAGATAACGCGCAATAACGCCGCGCTTGAATTACGCCGTGCGCGTCGAAGCCTGCTCAAAGCGCGCTGGCCAATTCTGGCGATCATTATTTTGAGCGTAATGTTTTTCCTTGCGCTGTTTGGTCCGCAAATCGCGCCAAAAGACCCGAACCGACAAACGTTGATTCTGCGCCTGCAAGCACCGATGACGCCAAATGCAGAAGGCGTGGTTGATTTCCCGCTCGGCACAGACGCGCTTGGACGTGATGTGCTTTCACGAGTGATTTATGGAGCGCGCATATCGTTATTCGTCGGTATGGCATCGGTCGTCATAGGCGGTTTCATTGGCACGACGGCAGGCATCGTAAGCGGCTATTTAGGTGGGCGCGTCGATGACATCATCATGCGTCTGGCAGATATCCAACTCGCATTTCCTTTTATTCTGCTCACGATTATGGTGTTAGTCGTGTTGGGGACTGGGGTTCTCAATTTGATCGTGGTGCTCGGCGTCAGCCAATGGGTGACATATGCCCGCATTGCGCGCGCCCAAACTATCGCTCAACGCGAGCGCGAATATGTCGAAGCGGCGCGCAGCGCTGGCGCGCGTGACTGGCACATTATGGCGCTGACGATTTTACCCAACATCCTTGCTCCATTGATCGTTATCGCGTCGTTCAACGTCGCAAGCGTCATTCTTGCCGAAGCCTCGCTGTCGTTTTTGGGCTTGGGCGTTCCACCAACCGTCCCGACGTGGGGTGGCATCCTCGCTGAAAGCCGTGATCAACTGCTGGGCGGAAGCTGGTGGTTGGCGGTATTCCCTGGCGTGGCGATCATGCTCACGGTGCTGTCGCTCAATATTCTGGGCGATTGGCTGCGCGACTTCTTAGACCCGCGTTTACGACGGGGCTAATTTTCTTTCAGAGCACAAAGTTGAGATGTTATGCCTAAAACATTTGTAGGAATTCAAATCGGCGCGATCAGCTTTATTGATGAAGGCGTCGAACCTGTATTGGATATTCTACAGGGCGAAGCGGGCGTTAACGCGCTCATGATTTCTGCCCTGTCTTGGAGCTATGGCAACGCTGGACGCGCCCCGTATGGCTTTCCCGATCATGGCGTGCAAGAGGCGGATCATTTGCAGGGCGGCGCATTCTATGAACCCGACCCGGATTATTATTTATCGACCGACCACAAACATTTCAAAGCGCCCGACCCGCTGTATCAGGGTTTCGACACGCTGAAGGATGTCATTCCGGCTGCCAAAGCACGCGGCATGAAGGTTTACACGTACTACTGTGAAACGGCGAGTTCTGCGATTCGGCACATCTGGCAGCCTGGCTTTCACCAACTGCTCGACCGCGATCACTGGGGCAAAACAGCGACGCGCCCCTCGCTGCTCAACCCGCAGTATCGAGCGTGGTGGCGAAGCGTCATCGATGACTGGTTCAGTCATCACGAACTTGACGGCATGTTGTGGGGCATTGAACGACAAAGTCCGCTGATGGATATTTTTCGCGCCGATAGTACAACCGGATTTGACGAGTATTTCATCGCGGAAGGTCGCGCGCGTGGGATTGATTCAGGGCGCGCGATTGAAGGCTACCGCAAAATCGATCAGTTCTTAGCGGGTGTACGCACTGGCGACCGCCCACGCGATGGCGTCTTCGTGACGCTGCTCCGTCACCTGCTGCATTACCCAGAAGTATTGATGTGGGAAAAGATGTGGCTGGACGCGCATCAGGCGCTGTATCACGAGATCGCCGGGGCGATTAAGTTCTACGACCCAAAACACGAGGTCGGGTTTGGCATCTGGCAGCTCATCAACACCTATAACCCGTACCTGAAGGCGCAGTACGATCAATCGGACTACGCGCAATACGCTGACTTCTTAAAGCCCGTGCTGTATAACACACCTGCGGGCGCACGCTTTACCAACTTCTCCGACTCGTGGCAAAAGGGCGTGCTCGCGGATGCAACCCCTGATGGTGCGTATAACGCGCTGGCGACAATTCTCAATCTCGACGCGTTCATCGCGCCACGCGCCTACGCGCCGCTGGCGGGCTTCAAACCCGACTATGTCAAACAATGGACGGCGAACCTGATCGCGGATACAGGCGGGCGCTGCAAAGTCTATCCCGGCATTGGCGTGGGCGTGGGTGACGGCGGCAGCACCAAGTCGATCACCCCTGAAGAAATTAAGGCGGCGACCCATGCTGGATTCGACGGCGGTGGCAGCGGCGTGATGATTTCGCGCAATTATTCAGAAGCGGAACTGCGTAATCTCCGCGCAGTGGGTGAAGTCCTTAAAGAACGCGGGTTATGGGAGTAAGGCTGTTATGACGATTAAAGCCGCGATTATCGGCGCGAGTTTTGCGCGCGCCGCTTATTTGCCAGCGCTCAGGACGATTGAAGATGTCGAGGTTGTCGCTATCGCCAGCGCTCAGCTTACAAACGCGCAGAAAGTCGCAGACGAGTTTGCGATTCCACACGCCTATGATGATTGGCAAACGATGCTTGAACAGCATGATCTCGATTTTGTCGGTATTGCCACCCCGACGATCTATCATGCGCCGATGACGCTTGCCGCGTTAGCGCGCGGGGCACATGTGCTGTGCGAAAAACCAACAGCAATGAACGCCGACGAGGCAGCGCACATGTTCGACTACGCTGAATCGCGCCAGCGTGTTCATGCCATCGGTCACGAACTGCGCTTCAACCCGAACCGGCGCAAAATTCGCCAGTTGATCAACGATGGCATTATTGGCAGTGTCCGCCATGTCAACGTGGTCAACATTTCAGCGACGTGGGGCGACCCGACCAGCCGTCCGGCGGACGATTGGTGGTCGCTGGATGAAATGGGCGGCGGTCGCCTGGGGGCGAACGGATCGCATCAAATCGACCTGCTGCGCTTTTGGCTCGGTGACATCGGTGCGATCAGCGGACAAATTGCCGTCATGGTGCCAGATCGTGTCGATAAAAATACAGGCGAACACTGGACAGCCACCGCTGATGATCAAGTGAGTTTCACCGCCGAAATGCAGTCGGGCGCATTGGCGTCGATTTTTTTAAGCGGTGCGGCGCGACACGGAATTCCTAACCAGATTCAGATTTTTGGGAGCGAAGGCACGATCAAGCTGACCGATGCCGACGAAAAGCTGTGGCTGGCGCGTGCAGGTGAAGATTTTCAGGACATAAGCGAAAGTGACCCGAACGCAGCGCTGCCAGGCATTAATCAAGGCATCTGGAACGTGTCTGTAGTGGCGATGATGCAGGAAATTATCAGCGCGATCCGCGACGGACGAGCGATGCGCGAAGGCGCGACCTTTGCCGACGGGCTGCGGACGCAAGTGGCGATGGATGCGGTGCGAAAGTCGTCGCGCGAACGCCGTTGGATTCAACTGACATAGGAAAACGATATGGATTATCAGAAATATCTCTCGAATCGCGCGCGTAACCTGTTCGGTTCGCTCGGCAAGCAGACTTCAGTGCCGATTCCGGGCTTGATCAACCTGGGCAGTGGCACGCCGGATTTTGTCCCACCGAATTTCGTGTTTGAGGCGATGCAGAACGCGCTGACTCAACAGCGGATACAGTACACGGCGTGGACGGGCATCCCCGAACTGCGCGAAGCAATTGCCGCGAAACTGCAATCCGAAAATGGGATGACGGTTGACCCTACCAGTGAGATCATTGTCACAGCGGGCGCGCAAGAGGCGTTGATGGCGACGCTCATGTCTCTGCTCGATCCAGGCGATCATGCGCTCACGCCATCACCGCATTATGATGAGTACACCCGCGACGCACAAATTCTCGGCGGCACGCTGATCCCCGTCGCGACTACGCCCGAAAGCGGTTTCACGATTGATGTTGCCGACCTCGAAGCCGCGATTACGCCGCAAACTAAAGCGCTCGTCATCGTTTCACCCAACAACCCGACCGGGACGATCCTTTCAAAAGCGATGCTGCTGAGCATCGCAGAACTGGCGCAGCGACGCGATCTGCTCGTCGTATCGGATGAGATTTACGAATACTATGTCTACGACGATAATCAACATACGAGTATGGCATCGCTGCCGGGAATGCGTGACCGCACGATCACAATCAACAGCTTCTCGAAAAGCTTCAGCATGACCGGGTTGCGCCTCGGTTATATCACCGCGCCCGCGCCGCTCATCGAAGGGATGCTGCCCTTCCACCATGCCATGATGATTTGCGCGAATGTTATCACCCAGTATGGCGGTTTGGCAGTGCTCAGCCAGCCACGTGACTGGTTCAAAGATGTACTCGCAGAATATGATCGCCGCCGCAAATTGTGGATGCAAACCCTGGACGCGATTCCGCTGCCGTATAGTCCGCCACAAGGCGCATACTACATCTTTATCGATATTCGCCCGACCGGCATGACCAGTGCGGCATTCGTCAAAAAAGTACGCGAAGAAGCAAAACTCGTCTTTCAGCCTGGAACAATTGGCGGTGGCGCGGGCGAAGGCTTTATTCGCGGCGCGTTCACTAAAGCATCGCCAGAATTTGATGAGGGCTTGGAACGCTTCAGCCACTTTGTGCGCGGGCTGTTGTAATGACTGAACTCAACGGATCATTCGCGGTCGTTACAGGCGCGGCGCAGGGCTTAGGTTTAGCTATCGCCCGCGCCTTTGCCCATCAAGGGATGACTTTAGCACTGTTGGATATACAGGCGGATAAATTGAACGCGCTCGCCGACGAACTGCGCGCGGGTGGTACAACTTGCCTGCCGATCCCCGTCGATCTCTCCGACGCGACTGCCACGCAGTCCGCTATCGAACTGGCATTAGCCACCTACGGCACGCCGCGCGTGCTTGTGCATAACGCGGCACTCCTTAAAGAACGGTCGATGCAAGAGGTCACGTTTGCACAGTGGCAGCAAGAACTGAACATCATCTTGCAAGCCGCGTTCATCCTTTCCAAAGCAGTGTGGCAGCCCATGATCGATGCGGGCGGCGGAAGTATCGTCTATCTTTCGTCGGGGTCTGGCATCAAAGGTTTCGTGAAAGAAGTCGTATATTGTCCGGGCAAACATGGACAAGAAGGCTTGATGAAAGTGCTGTCGATGGAGGGACAAGCGTTCAATATCGCCGTGAACAGCGTCACGCCGGGCGCGCCAATGAATACGCCGATGTCCGACGAGAATTATCCCATCGAACTCAAGCAAAAATGGGTTGATCCAGCGCTGCTCGCACCCGCCTTCGTGTATCTGGCGGGTGTCGATGCGTCCATCGTCACAGGTGAACGCCTGAATGCGTGGGATTTGTCACAGACACATCCTATTTCCTGATTGACCGTGTGGGCAACCCATGCGGCTGCCCTGTTTTCTACTTTCCGCCATCAATCGACAACACTTGTCCCGTAATCCACCCGGCGTAGTCCGAAGCAAAGAACAGCGCTCCGTGTGTAATATCGTCGATGCTGCCTAAACGTCGCATGGCGATGGCATCGATCAACTGCTGTTGTCCCGTTTCGCCATAAGATTGCCATTGACGTTCGGTATTGGCATTGGAACGCACAAATCCCGGCGCAATGCTGTTGACTGTGATCCCAAATTGACCAAGTTCATGTGCAAGCTGACGCGTTAGGTGGATAACGCCTGCTTTCGCCGTCGCATACGCCTGAATGCCAGTCAGGCTGATCGTGAGCCCCGCCCCGCTCGAAATATTGATGATCCGCCCGTAACGCCGCGCCTTCATACCTGGCACAATGCCGTGCGCGAACCAGAATGCCGCGCTCAGATTGACCGCGAGAATATCATTCCATTCGGTCGGTGTGACCTGCTCCATCGGTTTACCTGTATACCCCAATACCCCGCCGGCATTGTTGATTAAGATATCGGCGTCACCTACTTCATCTATAAAATACTTGATTGCATCCAAATCGCGCACATCGAGCGCACGCACCATACAAGTGCCACCTGCATCGATGCACAAGCGTTTCGTTTCTTCGAGTTCGTCTGTTAGGAGATCACAGCCCCACACGTGCGCGCCGCGTTCGGCAAATGCAATGCACATCGCCCGCCCAAATCCGTGCGCCGCGCCGGTTACGATCACTATTTTTTGTGCAAATTGGATATGCATGGCTTACCAACCGTCGCTGAGCAGCGCGCGTGTTTCGGCGACCGCTACATCCCAAATCGCTTGCATATCGCTGTCGGGACGTTGATAAAGCCCCGCGAAATTCCCATCGCCTAATAAGTCACGCACAGCAAGCGGCGGCAGTGAGCGCATCTTATCGAAGTCAATTGGCGCTTTCTGCTCGGCAGGCTGCGCGATAGCGGGTAAACGCGTCCATGGAAAATTTTCCATCCATGATGCGTGCGACGCCACAGGATCGATCTCCATCACTTTCGCCCACGTGTTCGGCGCATTCCACCAGTTATGAAACCTGACCCTGACGCCTGTGTGCTGAGCCAACCATTCGGCAACATAGCCTTGTGCAGGACTATTTCCACCGTGCCCGTTTACGATGACAATCCGCCGGAAACCCTGCTCGGCAAATCCGTCCAGCACATCGCCAATCACACGCAGATAGGTTTCTACTCGCAGGCTTACACTGCCGGGATACGCGCGGAAATAGGGCGTGATTCCGTAGTTCAATACCGGAAACACAGGGATTTCGAGCGGCTGTGCAGCGTCGAGTGCCATGCGTTCGGCGAGTATGTTGTCCACGCACAAACTCAAATAAGCGTGCTGCTCTGTGCTTCCTAATGGAAGTACACAGCGGTCATCACGTGTCAAATAGTCTTCAAGCTGCATCCAGTTCAAATCTTGAATCCGCATCGCATATCCTTAACATGACCTTGTTAACGCCGAAACTCAAAGCATACGGTGGATCATCCACGTTAGCTACTTGCGTCGAACAAAATTATTCTACTATGAATGATAAATGAGTTCTTTCTACGTCCGACGCTGGTCTTATAATGAGCACAACTGCCATTGTTGAGCAATCGACGTTGATCTGTAGACGCGCAAATGGAATGGCTATAATCATGGTATTATTAAGTGGATTCGTAGAACCGCGCACTCGTTATTGTTAATGGAGTGAGACGAACATGGTCAATACATTGACGATCGAACCCGAAATCTTCCAGCGTTTGCATAATCGCGCGACGCTCGACTCGTGTTCAACAGATGACTTACTCATGCGATTACTCGATAGTCCGCCGTTGCCCGCCCCCCTTTCAAATATCCCCTATCAAAAGCTGCTAGAGCATACGACGGATACTATTTCTTTATTTGATTTGGACTTGCGCTATTGCTATGTGAACCCAATTTTAGGTGTGCTGACCGGACTAAACCCGACAGATATGATCGGCAAAACCGACCAGGAACTGGGAATGCCGGAACAAAATGTGACGTTCTGGAAATCAAATTGGCAGACGGTCATTGCGACAAAGCAAGAACAGATCGTCACCTTTGATTTTTTGACATCCAAAGGGGCGCGGGTCTATGAGTCGCGTTTGACGCCAATCTTAGATGATAACGATGCCATCATCTACCTGTTAGCGATCACCCGCGATATTACCGAACCTCAACGGACAGAAGAGATGCTGAGGGATATTGCCAACCGCTTACCCGGCATGATATTGAGCTATCGATTGAAACCCAATGGCGAAGATGAAGTGCCATTTATCAGCGCAGCGGTCACCACATTGTTCGAGGTGACGGTCGAAGAAGCGTATGCCAATATCGGTAAGATATGGGCAAAAGTGCATCCTGACGATTTGGAGAAGTTTAGGGAAAGTATTGGCGAGTCTGCCGAAACCTTGATGCTCTGGGATTACGAATGGCGTATTCGTATGAACGATGGTTCGACCAAATGGATTTCTGGACGAGGCACCCCCCGACGACTTGAAGATGGCAGTACGCTCTGGAACACGCTTTTACTTGATATCACGGATTATAAAACGCTGGAACACCAGCAAAAGGAATTGATTGACCAGCTCGAGTTAGTGATAAAGACCGCCAAATTGGGTATATGGCGTTTAGAAATGACTAACGCAAAGCTGGAATGGAATGATCAAATGTTGGAGATTTATGGAATCACACGAGAAGCATATACCAACGATCTCGAAAGCTGGACCGATCTGCTGCATCCTGACGATCGAGCGTACATCCTGGAGCAATTAAATAAGGTCTCGGTAGACGGTCAAATTTTTGATGTGAACTATCGTATTATCCGACCCGATGGCGACATTCGCTACGTGATGGGTTCAGCCAATTCGATATACGACGATAAAAATCGCGTCATAAGCCTGATCGGTGTCAATATGGATGTGACCGATATCCGGCGCAGTGATGCCAAACTTCAGCAAATCAATGAGATGCTGCAATCAATTATCGAACATATTCCTGTGATGATCGCGTTATTTGATGAAAATGGTCAGGTTCGTTTTGTAAACCGTTATTGGATCGATCAGTTGGGGTGGACGGTCGATGAGCTTAATCAAGAAGCCGATCCTTTAGCCCTTTTTTATCCTGACCCAGATTACCGTCGGCAAGCCGTTGCCTATATGAGTTCCGCCCAACCCGGTTGGCGAGATTTCGAGATAAGTACGCAAAGAGGTCAGGTTTTGGATACGGCATGGGCGAGCGTCCGCCTTTCTGATGGGTCGAGTATTGGCATTGGGCAGCAAATCACCGAGCGCAAACGCGCCGAACAAATGGCGTTGGAAAAAGAGCGATTGATTGCAAGTTTGAAAATGGAGAAAGAGCATTCCGCGACGGTACAGCGCTTCATCGCAAACTTAGCGCACGATTTACGAACCCCTTTAAGTATTATCGGCACATCGCGCGATATTCTAAGCCGTTACTTTGAGCGTATCGATGCCGATCAGCGACGCGAACGCTTAGAAACCATCACAAAGCAGCTTCACTATGTGACTGAATTATTGAATGATTTAACGCTGATTAATTATCCTGCTTTGGACTCACGTGGTTTGCAACTTTCACCGACGAATTTGGTGATCATTTGTCAGGTCATGATCCAGGACATCCAAGAATCTGTCGGTGTGGGGCATCGTCTCATCTTCAATACTGATCAATTGGTGGACTTCGCGCTCGTGGATGATGTCCTGATCAATCGTATTTTGCTCAACTTGCTTACAAATGCGGTCAAATATTCACCCCTCAAAAGCGAAATTATACTGCGGTTAAGTAAGCGCGATGATCAGCTTGTATTGCAGGTCAGCGATCATGGGATCGGCATCGCAGACGAGGATCTGGCACATATTTTCGACCCCCATTATCGGATAAATTCGTTGCCAGAAGTGGATGGCACGGGCTTAGGCTTGAGCATCGTCAAAGACTGTGTGGAGCGCCACAACGGACAGATCCTTGTCGAGAGCAGCGTAGGGCATGGAACCACATTTACGATTGAACTACCCTTGATTCTGTCACCTGTGCAGAAAGAGTGGTCGTGACGCTCCCATGCCTAAAGGCAGGGGCTTCTGAACGACGCTTGCGCTTACCGTCGCCTTACGGCGTTGGCAGAGGCGCTACGTTATCGTTCACGGATGCGTCCCATCCGTTTTGCATTAAAGCACGATTGAGAATGTTAATCGCCGCGTTGTGATCGCGGTCTAGCGATAGACCGCAACCACAATCAACCCAACGGGTCGAAAGGTCGAAGTCTTGAAACAGCATGCCGCAGTTCGAGCAGCATTTGGACGTGTAGGCAGGCTTTACCGCAATCACCTCACGTCCGGCGCTTACAGCCTTGTACGTGAGGAATTGGCGGAAGATACTCCATCCACTATCCAGAATGCTTTTACTCAGGTGGCGGTTTTTGACCATATTCTTGACGCGCAGACTCTCGACGGCGATCAAGTCGTATTCCTGCACGAGCGACGTACTCAGCTTGTGCAAGACATCGTGGCGCTGATTGGCGACGTGTTCCTGTTGGCGCTGCACGCGCGAGAGCGCCTTGCGTCGGTTCGCGCCACCCACCCTGCTTCTTGCGACCAAGCGAACGCTGCAAGACGCGCAGTTTGACTTGCGCTTTGCGATAGAACTTGGGGTTCTCAACCTTATCGCCGTCGCTCGTGGTGAGCAGGGCGGAAATACCCACGTCAATGCCGACAACGCGCCCCGTCTTGGGAAGTTCGGGTTTGGTTTCGACTTCACAGGCAAACGCGGCATACCAACGCCCCGCCTTGTAGACAATGCGAACGGTCTTGATCGTGCCCTCGACGGGACGATGCCAGCGCACACGCACACGTCCGATCCCGAACAGCTTCAGGCGTCGTCCGTCGATTTTCACGCCCGTTCCGTATTGCGGAAAGTTGAAGCTGTGGAAGCGGTTGCATCCTTTGTAGCGCGGATAACCCGCCTTTTCACCCGCTTTGACGCGACGAAAGAAGGCTTGATATGCCTTATCCACATCAGCGGCGACGGATTGCATGGTTTGACTGAACACAGATTTGGCTGCCCATGCGAACGTCTTGCGGTAAAGACGCGACTGCTTCACTTGTTCGTATTTAGTGACGCTGCGCCCTTCCAACTTGTACGCCCATGTACGTTCGGAAACGCACATGTTATACCAATTGCGACAAACCTTCAGCACAAGCAGCATCTGTCGCGCTTGCGCGGGCGTCGGATACAGACGGTATTTGAATGCTTTGAAGTGTGTGTTAGACTCTCTCATGCTCTTACCCCACTAGGTTGGAGAGATAGTGGGAGCGTCAACTCCGCGACTGACATTCCTCGTATTGTAGCACAATTGAGCGATAGGCACAATGCTACGCCCTTATATCCCCATGTCTAAAGACAGGGGCTTTACGGCGCTTTTCGGGTAAACTTCTACCAATTGGTAGAATGACAGGCTAACCACGATGACTCCACTAATCACGACGCAAACGCTCTTCGACTTCAGCGACAACCGTGCGTACACCGCCTTCTATAACGTCGATGATGGCGTCATGGGCGGCGTCAGCCAGGGCAACCTGCGGCGCGGCGATGGCACGCTGGTGTTCTCTGGCACGGTCCGTCTTGAAAACAACGGTGGTTTTTCGTCGATGTCGTCACGCTTTGAGTCCGTCGATTTGAGCGGCTTCGACGGGATGTGGCTGCGCGTGCGTGGTGATGGCAAACGCTACCGCATTCATCTCAAAGATCGCGCTACCCTCGGTCCCGTCGTGTATCAAGCGACGTTTATGACGCGCGCCGACGAATGGATCGACGCGTATATCGCGTTCGCATCGCTGCGCCCGCAGTGGTACGGACAGTCAATACCTGCGCTGCCGATCAATACCAGACATATCTCCGCGTTCACCGTCATCATCGAAGACAAGCAAAAAGGCACGTTCGCGCTCGAAATCGCGCGCATCGGCGCTTATAAAGGCGACGCGCTCCAGCAGTTTGTCTAATCACCGCCTGATCGCTGGGGAGTGCTGAATATCGTGGACATCTTTCATAGTGACAAGGCACACTTTATCCGAAAAACACCAGGATATTCACCACTCCCCCCCAAGATGCAGGCGCTGTTGCCCTATGGTATGCTCAGGGCAGTAGTTTCAGTGCTTCCTCGTTGATCGCCACTGAAAAGAGCCGCGATGTCTTTTGAATCAATTCACCGCGTGATCGGCGTCGATGTCGGCGGCACGAAAATCGACGCCGTTTTGATGGACGCCGACGGAACGATCCACGCCGATGTGATGCGCCCAACCGACGCCGCCGACGGCGCGAATGCCGTCATCGACCGGATCGCCGACATGATCGAGACGCTAACGCATCAATCGACGAAGCCTGTTCATGCCGTTGGCGTCGGCTGCACGGGCATCGTCGATCAAACGGCGGGAGTCGTCGAAATGTCGGTGCATTTGCGCTGGAAGAACGTCGAACTCCGCGATGAAATCGCGCGGCGGCTCTCGTTCAAATCCACTATCATCATCGAGAACGACTTGAAAGCCGCGATCACCGGCGAATCCGTTTTCGGCGCGGGCGTCGGCGCACGTTCGCTGGTCTATCTATCGATTGGCACCGGATTAGGCGCGGCGGCACTCGTCGATGGTCATGTCGTCGCAATGGAGATCGGGCATTATCGCCTATACCCCGATGACAATGGACGTGCGTGTACGTGCGGGCAGCACGGCTGCATCGAAACCGTGTTGAGCGGCTCAGGCTTGGCACGCGGCGCAAACATGACCGCCGATGCCATGTTGTCGGCGGCGCGCGGGGGCGATGTGGTCGGTTTACGTATGATCGACGAGGCGCGCGACGGCTTGGCACGCACGATTGCGCTGTGTGCGGGCATGTTTCAGCCGCAGCGTATCATCATTGGCGGCGGCTTCGGCTTAGCCGCATGGGATTTGATTACCAACGGCATCATCACGCAAGCGCGCGGCTGGATTTTGCCTGCATTGGTCGAATCGATCACACTGCATCGACCCGGCTGTCCGCGTCAGGCACTCGGCGCGGGCGCGCTGACGCTGAAAAGTACAAACATCTGATTTAATTAGTCATCAACGACGATGGCAACCCGAATAGAAGGCGAAATCCTTGCTGAAATCGGGTTTGCCAATCGATCTTCGTCAAAAGGCGGCTGTTCCAAAAGTGTATATGGATTATCGACGGTCACCACCATGAGTTCGTATACACCGGGTTCATCTGGTGCATCCACTGCTGCGGCAATTGAAAGTTGTGTTCCTTCGCCCATATCGGTTATCAAAGCTGACGTTTCAAAGTCATCGGCATGATCGATGTTGACCTGCGAATAATTCAAAAACGTGAGTAATATAACCCTCATCGCTTCTGGAGGACTAACGGCATTGTTGCCTAAATGAATGAAAAAATCGATAGGCTCGCTCGTCTCAGTATCATAATTCGTCCACCCATTCAACACATCACGGCTTGGATTTTGATTGACGACTACGCCTTGAAAGGCAACTTCTGAGGTCGCTGTTTCTCCTGTGTAATCGATAGTGGGGGTTGGCATGTCAAGGTCATAAGGTTCAGCCAGTAAAACAAGTCGTGACGAGTACAAATAATTGAGATCAGTATTGAAGCGATACGCCTCTGTCAAATCGCTCGAAAACGGGTTTGCGAATGCCAAAATGATGAAATCATGAAACCCACTGGCGATGACAGGCGTTGAAAACGGAATATTGACCTCTTCACCTGCTTCGAGGCTTATGAGCAAAGAGTCCGTTTGCTCACCTTCCCAATCGCATTCTACTTGCACATAATCGAGCAGACACATCAGCAAATAATCACGCGCTTCAACCTGATTGGTCAGAAACAGGCTTCCACTAAACCGTGTATCGGGTTGAAGTACATAGGTTTGCCAATTTTCACCCGACTCACTTCGGATACCAATGCCGACATAGCCACCTAATTCCTGTGCATTACTTATTTTGCCATTCAAGGACATCATAACTGTGAACGAAATAAGTAAACTGATAACCCGAAAGCGTGTCATTACAACTTCCTCGCAAATTTGTAAACATTTTTAATAGGGATGCTTCGGGTGAAGCATCCCTATCCCATTTCAACGACTGGTCAGCAGCTTGTATCTTCAGTGGTATAAGCGTAGACCGAAGCACCCTGCTGAAATTCATGGTCACCCCGACCTAATTTGTTACTCGTACTACACGAATCGATTGAAGATGAAGCAGTAGCGAGCGCATCCGCGCTGTTGTATCGATTAGCAATACTGGTTGACCGAAGTACGCTGTTTGTCCATAAACGCGCGGTTACTGTCAAACGTTGAATATCACAGGGGTAAGTTGAATTGGCGTAATCTCTGACGCGCGAATCTGCATATTCAGACAGACCACCGGGCGAAGCTAACGCGCTTACATATGAAAATACGACCGCCTGACAATTGGAGTTGTAACGGCTCGCGGGTGTAAAAATCCAGACGATAGCTTTTCCTTGTTCTGGAAATTGCGATACATAATCGGGCATAAGATTACCATTGGGTAATACGCCCACATCCGTGTCGATGTCCTCTTGACTCATGACATTTGAAGCGGTGATCGCAACCAATATCAGCAAACCTAACGCGAGATAAAATCGGCTTTTCATCACTCGATACTCCTTTAGGTACTTGTCTTCGTTTTGTCAACAGACCGAATCTTCTGTAACATAGGTGAACAGACTCACACCTTGTTGAAATTCGTGATTTCCTCTCCCAAAAGAGCTTGACTGACATGCGATTTGTGGGCTGGAGGCGGATGCAGTACCAAACGAATTGTTGTATACATTCACTACACCGGAGTCGTTTTGTAGATTACCTGAAATCCACAGGCGAGCACGGGTTCCAATACGTTGAATATTGCAATAAGCGTAGCTCTGTCCATCAACTGATGAAGATTGAGCACTATGGAACTGCGTACCGTTCATGAAGGAGAGACCAGAACTGTAAAGGAATCTGATTGTCTGGCAGTTTCCACCCCGAAACATATCACTGGAATTTGGGTTCGTGATTGTGGCTGAACCCTGCGATGGATATTGTTGTCGATAGGAAGGGTCTAAATCGCCGTTAGCCAATACTCCAGGATCAGTTGGAATATCCTGAATATCTTGCGCGGAAACCAAAGTGGTTGCAACGAGGAAGAATACAAAGATGCTCAACCGTCTGACATGAAAAAACAGATTTGTCATGTGCTGTCCATTCTGTTCAACGATACTTCAAGGATAATTACATTTAATATTTAGGTCAAGTGGCATTTATTTAAGTCTTTATTAAATTCACAAATGGGATGCGTTTGTGTATTTTGAGTACAATTTTCGACATAATATCAAATAGGCAAAAATTGCTGGAAGATTAATCATGACACTCAATATCGAACGCGAAATTCACGAACAACCCGCCGCCGCCGCGCGCTTGCTCGATGCCGAACGCGCGCACGCCGTTCGGATTGCTGCCGCCATCCGCGAATATGACCCGGCGTATGTGTGCATCGCCGCGCGCGGCACCAGCGATAACGCCGCCCGTTATGCCCAATACATCATGGGCGCACACTTAGGCTTGACGGTCGCGCTCGCCGCGCCATCGCTGCACACGCTGTATCGCAAGCCACCGCGTTATCACCGCGCGCTCGTCATCGGCATTTCGCAGAGCGGACAAAGCGAAGATGTGCGTCAGGTCATCACCGACGCGCGCGCGCACGGCGCGCTCACTGTCAGCATCACCAACGCGCCCGACTCGCCGCTCGCGCAAAACGCCGATCATCACCTATATATCCACGCGGGCGCAGAGCTCGCCGTCGCAGCGACCAAAACCTACACCGCCGAATTGATCGCGCTGGCGTTGATCACGGCGGCGGTCAGCACGGATACGACGCTTACAGCGGCGTTAGACACCATTCCGGCGGCGCTGCGGGCGACGCTGGAACTGACCACGCCGATCCACGCCTGGGCGGGGTATTTGAAGGACATGACACAGTACGCGGTCATCGGGCGCGGTTATAACTACTGCACCGCCTATGAGATCAGCCTGAAGATTAAAGAGTTGTGTTCGGTCATCGGTGAAGAATACAGCGAAGCCGATTTCCGGCACGGACCAATCGCCGTCGTGCAGCCCGGTATTCCGGTGATCATCGTCGCGCCGCGCGATGCGACCGTCGAAAAAATGCGCGAGTTGGTCGAAAAACTCAACGTCAAAGGCGCAGATTGTCTCGTGATCAGCGATGACGAGACGTTCGGCAGCATCGCTCGGCAGTATATGCCGATCGCGCCGCTCGTAGATTGGCTTAGCCCGATTGCGGCGGTCATCCCTGGTCAGGTAATGGCGATGCATTTAGCGGTGGCGCGCGGCGGCGATGTCGATGCACCCATCGGCTTGACCAAAGTCACGAACACGGTGTAACGCTCATGCACGGACTGATCAAAAATGTGAACGTCTATATCGATGCCTGGCAGCAGTATCATCGTTGGATCGCGTGGGACGGGCGCACTGTCGAAGATATTGGCATCGGTCAACCGTACCGCCCCGACGCCGATTTCGATCTTGTGCTCGATCTGAGCGCACAGCCGCGTTTGACCATCATTCCTGGCATGATCGATATTCATATACACGGTTCCGCCGGACACGATGTGATGGATGCGACGCCGACCGCGCTGCACGAAATGTCGCGGTTTTTCGCGCAGTACGGCGTCACCGCATGGCTGCCAACCACGCTCACCCATACCCACCAGCACTTGATGGCGGCGCTGCTCAATATCAAAGCCTATATGCAACATCAGCCGACCGACGGCGCGCAGGTGATCGGCGCACGGCTGGAGGGACCTTACCTCAACCGTGCCAAAGCCGGCGCGCAAAACCCGCAGTATATCCGTGAGCCACACCCAGACGAATTTCTTCAGTATCTCGATCTCGACGTGATCAAGATCGTCGATGTCGCGCCCGAAATTCCCGGCGCGGATGCCTTGATCGCAGAATGCGCGCGGCGCGGCATCATCACGTCGGTCGCGCACTCCAATGCGACGGCGGATCAAGTGCTGCGCGCGCACACGCTCGGCTTGAGCCATTCGACGCACACCTTCAACGCGCAAAGTCCACTGCATCAACGCGAGCCGGGCGTGGTCGGCGCGGTGCTGACAACCGACACTCTATCCGCCGAAGTCTTGGGCGATGGCGTGCATGTGCATCCGATGGTGATCAAACTGCTGTTCAACGTCAAGCGCAACCCCATCGTCATCACCGACGCGGTGCGTCCTGCCGGAATGCCCGACGGCGTGTATCCATTCGATGACCGCGAAGTCATTTTGCGCGATGGGGCGGTGCGCTTGCCCGATGGCACTTTAGCCGGAAGTTCTTCGACCATGAACCGCGTCATGCGTGTCGTCTCCAAAGTCGATCTCGACAGCGCGACGCCCGATACCGACGAGGCATTCTGGCATCGTGCCGTCGATTACGCGACTATCAACCCGGCGCGCTTGCTCGGTATCCACGCGCATAAAGGACACTTGGACGCGCGCGGTGGCATTCAATCGGACGCCGATTTTGTCATCGTCGATGAATACTACACCGTCTATCTCACGGTCATCGACGGACACGTCGTGTATAACCGATTATAGAGTGGCGTGTATGCCGCTTGAACGCCGATTTGGGCAGGTTTGAGTCCTGCCGCTAGTACCCGACCACTACGATAATTGCAGTTTCCCCCTCACCCCCGACCTCTCTCCCACGCAAACGGCTGAGGGGAGAAAAGCTAAATACCGCTGTGATGAGGTACTACGTTTGCTTTTGCGTTAAATCTTTCGCTTTTCCGCCGCTTCTTTCAATATCCCGCCGAAAAACCGCAGCGTATCTTCGATATGCGCTGTCCAGTACGCCGAATTGTGCGCGCCGTCAAATTCTTCGTAGATATGGCCGATCTCATGCGTTATCAGCGCTTGATGCAGTGTGCGGTTTTGCGCGATCAAAAAATCATCGATCCCACAGTCGAAGCGGAACGGCGGCAGCCGATTTTTGTTCAGCATCAGCCAATATAACAGTGCGTGATCGTCGGGATGCGCGCTTGCCGATGGAACAATCTCACCCGTCAACATTGCGATTTGGTTGATCATCGTCACGCTGGAATGCGCGGCGGACGCAGCGAAACGGTCGGGGTATTTGGCGGCGAGTCGCAGCGCGCCGAACCCGCCCATCGATAACCCGGCGATCATGCGTATCGAGTTATCCGTCAGCGCATGCGGAAATGCCGCCATCGCCTCGTGTGGTGCATCATCGAGTATCCAGGCTTCATAATCGGCGTCAGCGTGCGCCACATATGCCGACCCCAGCGCCACCAACCCGTCCGACGGCATGATCAGCGCCATCGGCGGCACATCGCCCGCGTCGATCAGCCGTTGCAGCGTCACATGTGCGCCCATCGTGTATGCCCACGCCCAATGACTGGCATTTGCGCCGTGCAGCAGCGTGACCATCGGCAAATCGGGCGTTTGTTCGTGACCAGCGGGCATGTAGACCGTCATGTCGGCGCGACCATGCAGCGCCGCGCTGTAAATCATGATGAAGGACAATCCGGGTGGCGTGTAAGTGGGGTTGGAAATTTCCATAGTGGTAGACCCATCCGTGAGGTTATGGCGCTGCTGTGCCCGCCGAATCGCAAGCGCTCAAACATACCGCAAAGATGCAAATGTTCACATTCAAAACGCGCACACTAGGCGCGGACGCGCTTTTACGGGGGTGTAACTCGGCTTGACCGCGATCCGACAAGCCAGCCGTCGTTCGATGCGTGCGGTGTTCATACAGCCGATACCTGAACCTGTTCCAGAATCGACTCGAACGACGCCCGCGTAAAATGCCCGCCGCCGCATTCGGTGATCGCGTTCGCTGTGCCCGCCGCAACGCCACCCCGCAGACCGTCGGCAGCAGCGCCGCTCATCGCCAGCGCTGCCAGAAAGCTGTCGCCGCTTCCAATCGTGTTGATCGGCGTGATCGGCGGTGGGGTTGCGATAAAACGCCCCGCATCGCTCACCATAACCGCGCCGCGCGCACCAAGCGTGACCACGACCGCCCCGCGCGTGTGAGCGTGGGCGTCGGCAGCAGCCGCCAGTGCGGAGTCAGCATCGTCCACAGTTCGACCGAGCAGCGCGCCGATCTCAGCGCCGTTGATCTTCAGATTCAAAGCGCCGATCGCGTAGGCGACTGCCAAACCGACGCCGCTTCCATCGATCCAGAGTGGTTTTTTACTATGGCGCGCCAGATTGATCAGCCCGCGCACGCCGATCTCATCGACGTGTGGCGGATAACTACCACAGATGCACAGCGCGGCTGCATCGTCGAATGCTGCTTGCAGACTACCGACGAACCCCGCCCATTGCAGCGTATCCAAGGGCTGACCCGGTTCGTTGATGACGGTCATTTTATCGGTATCGTGCAGCAAAATCGTCGCCGTGCGTGTTTCGGCGCTGACCGTATATGGGCGTAAGCGCAAGCCTTCGTCGGCGCACAAGGCGGTCAAACGCGCGCCGTTCAGCCCGCCGAGCGGCGCGCACGCCAGGACATCGCCGCCCAATGCGCGCGCGGCACGCGCGACGTTGATGCCTTTACCGCCCGCTGATACGCGCACATCGGATGCACGGTTGACCGCACCCGTCATCAATGAAGAGAGGGTAATGATGCGGTCGAGCGCGGGGTTGGGCGTGATGGTGAGCAGCATTATGATGACGGATCAGGCGTCAAAAGACAAAAGTGTGGCACGTGCAGATAAGTACTACAGTTTTGTTTTTTCACACAACCGCTTTCACCTTGCCCTTAACGAATGATTCTGCTTTCGACTGCCAGCGCGACCGCTTGCGTGCGGCTGATAGTACCGAGTTTGCTTAGGATATTACTGACATGATTCTTGACTGTCGAACTGCTAATCACCAGACGCTCGGCGATTTCGCGGTTGCTCAAGCCTTCGATCATCAACGACAGCACCTCGCGCTCGCGTTCAGTCAAATCATGACCGACGGAGGGCGGGCGCGTCGTCGCGCGGATTAATACCTGCGCGGCTTCGGGTGCGAGCGTTGATTGTCCGGCATACGCACGGCGAATCGCGTTGGCGAGTTCTTCACCCGTCACATTCTTGAGTAAGTAGCCAATCGCGCCCGCTTTAAGCGCGGCTTGCACATTTTCTTCATCGCCAAAACTCGTCAGCGCGATGATCCGAACTTCTGGGCACGCGTGCGTGATTTGTGTCGTCGCCGTCACGCCATCCATACGCGGCATCACCATATCCATCAATACCACGTCGATTCCGCCTTGTTTGCACGCTGAAAGCGCGGCAGCACCATCGTTCGCTTGATTGACGATCTGAATATCATCGAAATTTTCCAACAGCACGCTTAAGCCCTTGCGTACAATATCATGATCATCGACCAGCAATACGCGAATCTTTTCGGTTGCCATGGGCTTCCTCTTCTGTTGTCCAATAGTTTCTAGTGCGGGTGGCGTGTACTGCTGCATAATACTATGTCCTCCTGTAGGATTGTCTAATAGTCATCAGGAATGTGCCAACGTACATCGATGCGCGTCCCCGCGCCCGGCGCGCTTGTGATCCTAATCTCCGCGTCGATGTCTTCAGCCCGCTCGGTCATAATGCCAATGCCAAGGCTGGTTGCCGCGACCTCTTCCAGGTCAAAGCCCGTTCCATCATCCTGGATCAGCATATGCAGATCACCTCCAAGCTTCTGCACCGATACCTTCACACGCTGTGCGCCCGCGTGCTTGACGATGTTGTTCAGCGCTTCTTGCATGATGCGGTAAAATGCGATTTGTGCTTCGGGGATGAGTGGAGCAATATCATCGAGTTCCAGCATAATATCCAGCCCGCGCCGATACCGGAACATTTCGGCGTAGCCTTCAAACAACTGTTTCAAGCCGACTTTCGTCAGCGATGTTGGGCGCAGTTCGAGCAGCAGCACCCGCATTTCCGAAAGCGCCGACCCCGTCAGCCGATTCGATTCCTGCATAAGTTCAAGTGAGCGCGGCGGATTTTGCTCGAACTGTAAAATCGCCGCTTCGCTCATGTTGCGACACGTGAACAAGGTTTGGCTGACGCTGTCGTGCAGTTCACGCGCCAACCGCTGGCGTTCTTCGATGGCGGCGAGTTCCAGCGACTGCTTGTGCATTGCCGTTTGCACGCGCTGCCGCTCGATAGCGTAATGCACCGCCCGTGTGATCAGCTTGGCGTCGGTATCGCCTTTGACGAGATAATCCTGCGCGCCCGCTTGCACGGCTTGCACGCCCAACCGTTGATCGCCAAACCCCGTCAGCACCACCACCGCCATATCGGGCGCTTGTGCAACCACGCGATGCAATGTTTCTACCCCTTGACTATCGGGCAGCGATAAATCGAGCAGCACGGCGTCGAACACATCTTCCGAAAGCTGCCGCAGCCCATCTGCAAGCGTGGTGGTGATCTCCAGCTTCGAATCGTAGTCGTCATTTTTCAGCAGCATTTCGCGGATTAGCCGTGCATCGCCCGCATTGTCTTCAATCAGTAATATATCCATAGGTTCATTCATTGTTTCCAGCTCTTGCTCCGGCGTTGCAATGGTTTGATTTTGCAAGTTTTAAGGCGAGTGCTTACAGAAACACCCGCCTAAGTTTTAGGCGGAAGTTTGACGATGCTAAACCAAAAATTCTCAATATTCTTGACGATCTCGATGAAGCGGCGAATATCGACGGGTTTGGTGATATAGCAGTTGGCGTGCAAATCATAACTGGTCATAATATCACGGTCATCGTCGCTCGTCGTCAAAACCACCACTGGAATACGTTTCAGACGGTCATCCGCTTTGATATCTGCCAGCACTTCACGTCCATCTTTTCGCGGCAAATTCAAATCGAGCAAAATGATATCCGGGCGCGGCATATCCTCATACGGGGATTCCTGGCGCAAAAACGACAGCGCTTCTACGCCATCGGCTACGACGAACAATTCGTTGTTCATCTTCATATCTTTGAGGGCTTCGCGCGTCAGGCGCACATCACCAGGGTTGTCTTCGACGAGTAGGATCATGATGGCTTCCATTTGCATGAATAACGCTCCTAAAGCAAAGGTAATGTGAAATAGAACGTTGTCCCGACGCCCACTTCTGATTCGACCCAGATACGACCGCCGTGATTTTCTACGACCTTCTTGACAATAGATAATCCGATGCCTGTGCCAGGATATTTGTCTTTGGCATGTAAGCGCTGAAAAATAACAAAAATACGTTCCAGATACGCTGTTTCGATGCCAATACCATTATCGCGCACAAATATCTGATAGACGCTATCCTGTTGTTCAAAGCCGATATGAATTTGGGGTGGTTGGGTGCCAACGAACTTGAGCGCGTTGCTGATCAGGTTTTGGAACAACTGCGACATCTGAGTTTCGCTGCCTTGCAGCATCGGCAGCGGGTCGCGCGTGATAATCGCGCCTGTATCCTCGATCACGAGTTGTAAATTTCGCAGGGCACGGTCAAGCGCTTTATCAAGGCTGAAGCGGACAAAATCCGCCCCGCCGCGCTGTACACGCGAAAACATCAACAAATCGTTGATCAAATTTTTCATACGTGCCGCGCCACCGACCGCGTAATCGACAAACTCGATGCCGTCGGCATCGAGTTTGTCCTTGTAACGGTCTTCAATGAGCTGTAGATAACTCGTCACCATCCGCAGTGGTTCTTGCAGGTCGTGTGATGCCACATACGCGAATTGTTCGAGTTCTTCGTTGCTGCGGCGCAAATTCTTAGCGTACGCTTCAAGTGCAAATTCTGCGTTTTTACGCGCGCTCACATCCATCATCACGCCGAATACCTGCGTTTCACCTTTGTCGGTATCGACGACCGATGTATACGTCTCGACATGTACCGAACGCCCGTCTTTGCGTGCAACGCGGAAATTCGTTGTTCCAGTCGTCCGCTGGTCGTAGATTTCAATGCTGCGATTCCACATGGCCGGGTAATCTTCGGGGTAAATCATGCGCTCCCATAAAGCAGGGTCGTCACGCAGTTCAGCACTGCTGTATCCGAATAACGTCTCGCTGTACTCGTTGATGTAATCGAACGTCTGCCCATCGCGCGGCGACCCATGACCTTCCCAGATCAAACCCGGCACATTGTGGATGACATTGTTCAGGCGGCGGCGCTGCTGTTCGATGATCGCCGCCAATGCCATCATTTGCAGTTCATTTTGTTTTATCGCTGTAATATCGCGGCTGACACTGACGCACAAACGCACGGTGCCATCAGTGTTGAAGACAGGTGCAGACTTGATCGAAATCCAACGTTCGCCGCCTGTCTCTTTATACACAATCCGCATCACCAAATCAGACGAAAGCGCGTGCTGAAACACACCTACGCGCGGCATTGCCGATAGCGGCATGATCTCGCCACGCTCATCGTAAATATCGACGCTTTCGCGTGATTTCGGAAACGGTATGGTCAGCATCTCTTCAACCGCACTAAAGCCGCTCATTCCGGCGGCGGCGCTGTTGGCATACACCGCCTGTCCGTTTTCAAGCTGCGCGGTGACCGAATCGGTGATCGCTTCCAGAATGATGTTGACTTCTTCCGATTGTGCGGCGATGCGGTCGTTCAGACGTTTCAACTCGACTTCCGACCGCTTTTGTTCGGTAATGTCGCGTGACACCACCACCGTACCACGGACGATGTTGCTGCCGTTATCAAAAATCGGCGTGGTGATATTCGATAACCAGTATTCGTCATCGCTGCCGTGCAGGCGATAGCGTAGCGACCACACTTTTGACTGACGATGCTCAAAAACATGTGCATAAACACGCTGCGCGTCGATGGGTGAGCCAGTGTCGTCGGTCGTTTCCAAAACCTCCAACCGCGCCCATAATTCGCTGACGGGGACGCTGCCCGTCATATCCGTGTGCGGTGACTGGATCACGTTGGCGCTGGCGGGGTTGGCATACGTCACTTCGCCGTCGGCACGTTGAATGGTCACCCCATCCTGCATGGCGTTCAAAATCGCGTCGAATTCGGCGGCTTTTTCTGCGCGCTCTTTGAACGCGATTTCCAGTTCGGCAGCCTGTTTCTCTAATCGTGAAGCCAGTTCACGCCGCGCCTTTTCCTGCTGTTTTTCCATGCCAATATCGCGCGCAACCGTGATCGTACTGCGAACGAGATGCCCGCCTTCATGAAAAATTGGCGCAGTGATCAGCGATAACCAGTGTTCCTCCGCACTACCCTGCACCCGATAATGCATTGTCCACGTTTGTGCCTGACCGTGCGTAAAAACGCACTCATAGATGCTTGTCGCGTCGATGGGTAATCCTTGATCGTCACTCATTTCCAAAATTTCCAACCGCGCCCACTGCTCGCTGATAGGCACACGGGTCATTTGTTCCAAGTCATCGAATTGGACGAAGCTCGCCATTGCCGGGTTGGCATATAAAAGCTCGCCATCGGCACGCTGCATCGATACACCATCCCGCATCGCGTTCAGAATCGCATCTAATTCAGCCGTTTTTTCCTGTCCTACTGCCAGCGCGATCTGTAAATTCGCCGCTTTTTCTTCCAACTGCGCGTTCAAACGCTTCAATTCTTCTTCATACACGCTGCGCGCGGTGATGTCGCGCGCGACATGCGCGACCATCCGCACCTGCCGATCTATATCGAAGATCGGCACGGTAATGACCGACAAAATCCGCTGCGCCTCGCTCTTGGGGTCGGCAAGTTTGACCGACCAGTTCGTTGATTGCGCGGTCGAAAATACCTGACTAAAGATACTGGATGGATCAAGCGCCATCTCATTTTCATCGATCGCGCTGTCTGCGACGATGTTGCCCCATTGAATTTCTGGCGGCTGCTTCATCAGCCATTCCGCTGATGGTGCAAAATTGAATGCTGCCAATGCCGGGTTGATATACGTGATCACGCCGTTTTTATCCTGGAGTGATAACCCGTCGCGGATCGCGCTTAAAATCGCGCTTAATTCGGCAGTCTTTTGTTGATTGGCGACTTCTGAAACGCGCCGCCGTTCTTCGATATAACTGATCGCAAAAGCGACGATCAAAAACAAAGTCAAGCGTATGGTATCACCCGTCAAACTGTTAAACGCGATTTGATGATAAGGCATGATGAAAAAATAATCTGTCAGTAAAGCCGATAGGATGCCGCATGTAATGCCCGGTCCCAGCCCACCATAAATCGCGCTTAATATGACCGCGAATACGAAAAATAACAATGTGGCGCTGATACTGGCTTCAGAAGTCGCGTTAAGGGTTGTCCAGAAAAGGCTGGTCAGCAGCAGGGCGGCGAACGTGAGTACGACCGCGACCCCATAACGTGCCAACAGCGACCGTTGTTGTGGAACAGGAGAGAGAAAGGATGCAAATCGCATCATGAAAATGCCTGCACTTTTGTAAGACCTGATAAGATCGATAATGCCCAAATGAAAGATGACTTAAAAAATCAGTTTTAGCATAATGACGTTTGCATACCCTTTCATCCGCCGCAAGTCAGGTTCACCCCCCCCATATGGGCTATTTAACGACGACTTACTGAATTATTTTAGGTCATGTGGTTGATACAGATATCACCGTTATTGCACATGGGCTTGGTGCAAATGTAGAGTACGGTTACATTAGACGTGAAACGTGTAATCATGTGTACACGGGAATCATCACCGAACAGTTTCTACCGACCTTAATCGACCATCACCGACTCTCCAAAAGGACGATCCTCATGGCAACAAATAATCTGAACAATCGTATGTATTACAGCCGCGAAACTCAGGAACAGGCACAACGTGAGCGCTTCGTGCTGGCGTTGATCGTGCTGGCATTGGGGGTCGGCTTTGGTGCGGCAGTCGCGCTCTTGTTCGCGCCGCAAACGGGCGACCGTACGCGCCGCGTGCTGACCGATTCGGTCGGCAGCGTCGTCGAAAAAGTCCGCGATGAAGTTGAAGAACGAATCAAGAACTAAGCTGTCAACAAGTATCGAACCTCACCCCCCAGCCCCTCTTCTCGCGTGGAGAGGGGCGGTTGAGCGAAGCGAAACGGGGTAGAAAGTCCCTCTCCCCTCGTGGGAGAGGGATTTAGGGTGAGGGCTGAACAGTTACGTTTGATCATCCGAACGCATATTTTTGCGCCGTCCGCCAATACTTCGAGAACCGTCCCAAATCGATGAACCCATCATAATCGACGAGCGCATCCGGCAAAATCACCTCGACCGGCAGATCGCGTTCGATCTGAGCCAAAATCACCTCAAAGCGCGGGCTGACGCTTTCGGTCGTAATAACGCGCGCTGCGCCATGTTCTCTGGCGAACGCGATCACCTGTGCCGATACATCGCCGCGCCGAATCGTGACGGGCATTTCAAGCAAACACTCATACATGAACACGATCCGCTTGAGGCTTATCCCCCACTGTTTGATCAGCGCGTCATCCCACACGTAAACCGCCGGGACGCCCGGAAATTCTTCCAGCGCGGGCTGTGTCGGGCTGAGCGCATCGCCATGTACCCACACGACTACCTGTTCAATCATGACCCACCTTTACTCGTTCACTACATCATCATAAAAATAATTTTCTCGGACGGAAGTATGTGGAAGTATTCTGACTTCCTCTCTCGCCATGAACCCCTGTTTCATCTGCTTTCCGGCGGCTTACTTGGAAACAAATCCGCTTCTATCGTCTCGTAGCTGCCTTCAAAATCGCACTTCCCATACAACGGACAGCGTTTGCAATACACGCCATCTGTAAACCGCTCGATATTCTCACGGTTCATAAAATACGGCTTGGCACTGAACGTGCTGGCGACCCACTGCCACGATAGGTTATTGCTTGCCGGATCACCATCGAGCAGATGACGCAAAAACCAGCGCGCGCCTGCCTGCCATTTAATGCGCCGCCAATGCACGATATACGCCGCCATCCACATGCGCGCATGGTTGTGAAGATAACCCGTCGCGTGCAAATCGTGCGCGAACGAGTCGATGCAAACTAATCCGGTCTCCCCGTGTTCAATATTCGTGGGCAGTGTTTCGGCATAACTCGATGGCTTGAATCCAGTTTTATATGGTTCTTGATCCGCCCAAATCCCGTCGCCCAATTTGTGATACAAACGCTGCCAATAATCACGCCAGCCCAATTCGTTGATGAGCTTTTCAGCCTGCTGCCGATTGACCCGTTTGAGCGCATGATCACGTACTTCGACCAGTGTGATCACCCCATAACGGATGTACGGCGATAAGCGCGTGACCGCCCCGCTAAACTTGTTGCGCGTTGCCGCATACTTTTCGGGATCAACCTGTGCCAGCCGTTCCAGCGCGGCATTGCGTCCGCCGCGCATCTCTGAAACGTGATCATCGACCGCCGCCGCATCGGGAAACTCACTTTTCAGGTACGCGATCAAGTCGTCACGGTCAGTAAAATCACGCCGCATCTCGTTTCGGTCATTCATACCGATGTCCGTTTCTTGCGGCAGGCATCGCTGCAATATTTGACTTCATCCCAATTCTTTTCCCATTTTTTGCGCCAGGTGAACGGTCGCCCGCACACGAGGCAAATCTTGGTCGGCAAATTCTCTTTTTTTACGCCGCGCATCAGTTCATAACCTCATTCAACAATGTTGATGAACGTAGTTGGTTTATTTACACAACCCATCAAGATTGTGTATGGGCATGGCGAAGCCCGTTTGAGGTCTGCGATGCCCACTTGCAAACCGTAAATTAAAAAGGGCATGGCAGATGCTTTGCATCTTCGCCACGCCCCTGCAATTGACACGGAATAGATTTGTTTCGTACCTACTCCGTGATGCCCAATTGTGCATCGCGCGCACGCTTGCGCGTGAGTGCTTCTTTACGTCGCGTTACACGTGCCATCTTTTCGGCTTCGTCCAAATCTTCTTCGACTGCCACAGGCACTTCCGCGACCGCGACTGCGCCGCCATCCGCCGCCATCCACTCGCCGCGAATTTCTTCCCACGGCTTGCTGACGGGTGCAGCGGTCTTGCCCTGCTTCTTCATGGTCTTAATCGTATCGATGTGTTCCCAACCGCCGCGATCCGTCGCTTCTTCCAGCGCGGTTGTCGGCGCGATGTTGACCCAATACGTGAACGGCTTGCTCAACGCTTTCTTATCGAAAATGTGATCGCCTGTCCGGTCGTAATCCGCCAGCTCGTAATCGTGATCCATCTTGATCGCATCGAACGGGCAGAACTCGGCGCAAAACCCGCAGTTCATACAAATATCGATGTCGATGAAGAATGCTTCGGGTTGCGGGATCGGGCGCTTGGTCACAGGGTCTTCGCCGCGCACAATCCAGATACACTGCGGCGGACATACCTTCGCGCAAATGCCACACGAGGTACACCAATCTTCGCCCGGTCGTTCTGGGTGATCGGCATCTTCTATCACCAAAAACGGGATAAACCGAAATCGTTCTGGCACAGCAAGTTTTTCTTCGGGATACTGCACGGTATAAATACCGCGCGAATCGAGTTTCTGACGGTTTTGGAAGTCGGTCTTTTTATCGAGCCGGCGACCAAAGTATTTGATGTCTTCAATATAGGTCTCGAAAAAATGCTTGAACGTGACGCTGAGACCTTTAAGGATACCTACTCCGTACATATCTACCCTCACATCATTCTGTACGGGCGACTCGATACGTCGCCCGCACGCAGGTGTGCAATATTATCGATCCGTCTCGCCCAATACGATGTCAATGCTGCCGAGGATCGCGACAATATCCGCGACTTTGTGACCTTTGCACATCTGACCGAGCGCGGTCAGATTGATAAAACTTGGCGCGCGTACATGATAGCGCCACGGATTCTGCGGACCTTTCGGGTCGCCCTGTGACACCACGTAAAAGCCGAGTTCACCTTTGGGATTTTCGACACGCCCGTAGGATTCGCCAAGCGGCACGCGCGGCATATAAATCGCTTTATTGCCAGAAAACACGCTTTCGCCTTTGGTAGCTTCCAGACGTGGCAAAATCTGCTTCAAAATGCGTACACTTTCACGCATTTCGTCGATGCGTACCAGATAACGGTCATAGATATCACCGTTGTGCCGCACCGACACATCAAAATCGAGTTCAGGGTAAATGCTGTACGGGTCAGCGCGGCGCACATCATAGGCAACACCGCTGCCACGTAGAAGCGGACCGGCTGCGCTGTACGCAATCGCCATTTCGGCGGGCAAATAGCCGACACCGACGGTGCGTGCTTTAATGACTTCGTTATCGCTGAGATAACGATCGAGCTCGTCAATCGATTTCGGCAAGCGCTCGCTGATCAGTTCGGTCAGGTAATCCATCGTGTTAAAATCGCGCACAACGTCGTTGATCAAGTTCGCAGTACCGCGAATACGTTCGGGGATGTCTTTCGCCAATCCCTGAAACCGCATGTAGTTCGGCATCAAGCGACTGCCCGCCGTCGCCTCAAAAAAGTCAAGGATACGTTCACGTTCGGCAATCGCATACAACGCAGGCGTGAAGAATGCGCCCAAGTCATTAAGCAGGAAGCCAATCGCCCAGAAATGGTTGACAATGCGCGTCAGTTCGACCATCAAGACGCGGATGACTTCGGCGCGGTAGGTCGGCGGTGTGTAGCGCGCGCCTTGCGAAAGCAGGCTTTCGACTGCCAGCGCGTAACCATGATTATTGCCCATCCCGCAGATGTAATCGAGACGATCTGTGAACGGCATATTGTGATTCCATGCGTTACGTTCACCAATTTTTTCGTGATTACGATGCAGATAACCCATCACAGGCTCAAGCTGTTCAACGGTTTCACCGTTGAGGGCGATGATCATGCGGAACACACCATGTGTACTGGGGTGATGCGGACCTAAGTTGACGATCAAACGATCGGTCTTCATGCCTTCCGCATCGAATTCGTCCGCGACATCGACACCTAAGCCCATGCCAGCGTACAGCTTGTTTTCGGTGGTGTCGTTCAAACGGCTCAAATCAAGATCAGCCGGATATTTGACGTTCTTGCCAAACATATTCAGTTCTTCGGCGCGGCGCGCATAACCACGCGGCCAACGGCTTTCAAACGGCTTTTGTTCTTCTTCGTAGTAGGCTTCTTTCCAGTCCTTGCGGAGCGGATACCCTTCAAAGCCTTCCCACATTAAAATACGTTTCAGGTTCGGATGACCAGAAAATTTGATGCCAAGAAGGTCATATGCTTCACGTTCTTGAAAATCCGCGCCGGGATAAACTTCTACCAACGATGGGACTTCCGAGTTATCGCGCGGCGACTGCGCTTTGAACACCAAGGCAGGTCCGCCCGATGTGCGATAGGCGTGATACACCATCTCCATATGATCTTGGTTTTCGATGCCAAGATAATCGACGCCTGTCGCGCTCGACAGATAGTTAAAACCGAGTTCGTCGCGAATCGCGCGCGCCACTTCGACAAGCTGACCACGATCCACAATAACGCCACCATAGCCCTGACGAGTATCCGCCTTTACAGCGTCCGGGAAACGTGCTTCAAGATGACTAATGACGCTGGGAAGGTCGGCGGTCGTCAATTGCGCCGGTGCGCCTGTCTGTTCAATCATAACCATGATTTATTTCGCCTTTTCTTGCGCGGCGCGTTTGCGCGCTAAGGCTGCTTCACGCTTCGCCAAATTTGCAGCTTTTTGAGGATCGATTTCGACTGCCGGGTCGGCTTTCGGCGCTTCGACAGCAGGGGTTACAACCGCGCCGCTCGCACCATCTGCGACGGCTTCAAGTACAGGCGCGGGCGCTCTGCCAATATCCATCGCCGCCGCGGGGAGTTCACGCACGCCATAGACGCCGCCCGCCGCCGCACGTTCTGCCTGCTGGCGGATCATTTCCATCTGGCGCGGGTCAATGATATCCGCACTCAAAATCGGAATCGGCACGGGGTCGCTGGGACCAACACCATACCAGGGCACATCGTCGAGATTTGCTAACGATTGACCGTCGATCTTCTTTTGGAGCGCGATCAAACCGTATAACAACGCTTGTGGAGTCGGCGGGCAGCCGGGAACATAGACATCGACCGGGATATACTGGTCAATGCCCGATACGACGTTGTAGCCTTCCTTGAAAGGACCGCCGCCGCTCGCGCACGCGCCCATCGCCAGTACATATTTCGGTTCTGGCATCTGGTTATACAGGCGGACAATCGGAACGACCATTTTCTTCGTCACCGTGCCGCTCACGATCATCAAATCTGCCTGACGGGGTGACGCACGCATAACTTCCATACCAAAGCGCGCTGTATCGTACCGCGCCGCCGCCGTTGCGATCATTTCGATAGCGCAGCACGCCAGTCCGAACAAAAGGGGCCAAATCGACGACCGACGACTCCAATTGTAAATGCGGCTCAAACTGGTGATCGCGACATTGTTCTGCATATCTGCCGGAACAGGAAATTCGGTTTCATGCAGTTCTCGTAAATTGAGTTCACTCATAGGGATTGACCTCTTCGTACCACTCCCGAAGGATGTCTTTGAGGATACCTTCGTTGACCAAGCTTGGGTCATCTACAAAATTAGGCAGCGACACGATCATGTCGATCAGTTGAGACTCACCCACCATCTCAATATCAATCTGCGGATAGACCGCGATTAAACCAAGGACAATCTCGTAAGTCGCTTCCCAGTACAGCCGATTAGCAAAAGAATTACCGCTCATTTGTCTCGATTTTACCTCATTTTGACCTAATTTGTACAATGAGGATCAATCTTATTCAGCTGGCGCTTATCATCGGATCATTCCCGGTTGTCGATTTGCGCGCGCTGCAAGCGTCCGCTGTAATCGATATACACCGATTTCCACTCGGTAAAACTGTCAAGCGCCGATTGTCCAGCTTCGCGCATACCGTTGCCAGTGCCGCGTGTACCGCCAAACGGAAACTGAATTTCGGCGCCCGTCGTCCCGTGATTGATGTATACAATGCCCGTCGTCAAATCACGAATGGCACGGAAAGCGGCATTGATATTTTCGGTAAAAATGCTGCTCGATAAACCATATGCAACGCTGTTATTCACTTCAATCGCGTGCTCAAGAGAATCGACTTCGATCATTGACAAGACAGGTCCGAAAATTTCTTCACGTGCCAAACGCATGTCAGGGGTCACATCGGCGAACAGCGTCGGTTGATAAAAATAGCCTTTGTCGAACGCCGGACGCGCGCCGCCGACCATCAGCGATGCACCTTCGCTCGTACCAATGCCGACGTACTCCTCGACTTTTGCCAATGCTTTTGCATTGACAAGCGGACCTACTTCGACGCCTTCTTGCAAGCCGTCACCGACCCGTAAAGCCTTCGCACGTTCAACCAGTGCTTCGACCAGCTGCTTTTTGATGCCTTTTTGAACGATCAAGCGGCTGGTCGCGGTGCAGCGCTGCCCGGTCGTGCCGTAAGCACTCCATGTAATCGCTTTGATCGCGAGTTCGAGATTAGCATCGTCCAGAACGATTATTGCGTTCTTACCGCCCATCTCTAAACAGACTTTTTTGCCGCGCGCCGCCGCACTGGTGTACACCTTCAAGCCTGTATCGGTCGATCCGGTAAACGAGATCACGCGCGCATCTGGGTGATCGACCAGTGCCGCGCCCGCATCGCCCAAGCCGAGAACCAGATTAAAAACGCCTTCTGGCACACCTGCATCGATGAATGCTTTGACGAATTCCGCCGAAATCAACGCGGTTTCTTCACTAGGTTTCCATACCAGCGTGTTGCCAGCTACCAAGGCAGGCAAAATATTCCAACTCGGCACCGCAACCGGGAAATTCCATGGGGTGATCAAACCGACCACGCCCACCGAGTCGCGCAGCGCCATGCCAAACTTGTCGGGCATTTCGACAGGCGCGGTGTAACCAAGCATCCGCCGCCCTTCACCACCCATGTAATATGCCATATCGATGGCTTCTTGCACGTCACCGCGTGCTTCGCTCAAAACCTTGCCCATTTCTTGGGTCATGACGCGCGACAGCGCTTCTTTACGCGCTTCAAGAATTTGCGCGACGCGATACAGCACTTCACCGCGACGCGGCGCGGGGACTAAACGCCACTCTTTATAAGCAGCTTTGGCAGCTTTGACCGCCCTATCGACATCTGCTGCACCGCTTTTTGCCGCTTGTGCCAACAAACTTTCATCCGCAGGGTTGAAAGAAGAAAAGGTTTCGCCAGATTGCGCGTCTACCCACGCACCGCCGATATAATTTTGAACGTATGCCGACATAAACGTGCCTTTCTTGGGTAATGAGACTGAAGTATAGGAAGCGGCAATTCATTTGTCAACAATTTCACAATCGAACACTATCGTTGTCATTCGCACGCGGTAATGCGTGCGCCCTCACTACCAATCCGTGTCGCGCGCCCGATACAACCGATTCCATTCTCGTCATAAAATGCGCGCAGCATCGCCAAAACATGTTCTGCACTCGCAAGATCGGCACACACCGCACACAACGTGGGTCCCGCCCCGCTGATAACCAACCCCAATGCGCCAGCGCGTTTGGCGATCATGCGTGCATCGCGTAAACGCGCCATCAGATGTTCGCGTGCGGGTTCGATCACGCTGTCGCGTTCCATCGCCGCCGCCATACGCTCGACATCGTTCGTGTACAGCGCATACATCAGCTCGCTGACCGCCGCGGTTTGCGCGACCATGTGCTTGAGCGGAATATTTTGCGGCAGTGCCTCACGCGCTAACCTGGTAGGCACTTCAATGTTGGGCGTCACCAACACTACATGCAGCTTTTCGGGGATAGGCAGTTGGAAAATTCGATCGGATGTCAAGCCCACAGCAAGCGTGATGCCACCAAACAAACATGGCGCGACATTATCCGGGTGATAACCGCTGGCAACGGCTTCGCCATCCAGGCACGCAGGCAAAAGCTGTCCACGCGTGAGGGGTTCGCCCATCAACGCATTCACGGCGACCGCGCCAGCAACCGCGCTCGCGGCGCTGCTGCCAAGTCCACTGGCGGCGGGAAGCCCTTTATAAATCGCCAGCTTGACACCGCGTGTTTCGCCAGCCAACTTGAGCGTTGATGTCGCGGCAACACACGCCGTATTTTTCATCGGTTCGCGCGGCAGTTTGCCGTTATCACCATCGATGTGTGCGACAGTTACACCCGGCTCATCACTCCACTCGGCGCGAATAGTGTCACCGGGTTCACGGATAGCAAACCCCATAATATCGAACCCGACGCCAATATTGGCGACGGTAGCAGGTGCATAGGCTTCAGCGTATCTCATAGATTGTTCCACATTGATGTCCGTAGGACGGTGTGCGTTCAAGGCACACCGATTAAAAACGCATAATAAGGTCGGATGGGGAACATTAGCGGGTCTGTACGCGGTTTCAGCCGGATTTGATCATTACCGACTTGGATCGTCTCTAGTTCCGGGCGCTGCAAACGACCATCGACCATTTCAAGATAGATTACGTTGCCATTCTGGATCGGAAACGTCCAAAAGTGCAGCCATTTAATTTCGCCCTCGTCACCAGTCATCGCCATCCGAAAGCGCATATCCGAACGCATTGGAATCACGCGCGGCGGCTCACGCCACATGTTTGGAATGCGAAAAATGAAGCGGATCATCTGTGCATCGTTGAACGATTGCGTCAGCATATATCCTTCGTTCGACGGCAGACCATTCGGGCTGACTAGCACGACAGTACCCTCTTGTAAATCGGGCGTGAGCGCCACAACCTGACGCCAATAATCCTGCTGGATCGTCCAATTACGCGCTAAATCCCATTGAATGGTGACTCGATACATCATGATGATACCGAAAAACACGCCGACGACTGCGGCACTGCCCCACGTTGGCGGCAGCAAACTTACGAGATATGCCGCCAGCAACCCACCCCCAAATGCCGCCGCGAAATGTACCGACGTTTCGCGCCCGATGACCGTTGTCGGCGGATAATGCGTGAAGGAGACCAAGTAGGCGGACATCATCGCCAAGAGCGCCACGACAAACACCGAGAACGGAATGCGCGCGCGTGGCAAACGACGTATCAGCGCCGTAATGCCGACCGCCCCGACGATAAAGACCGCCGCCAGCTCGAGATTCAATTGCTGCAGCGTGATAGGAATTAAGCGCACGAACACGCTTAAACTAACGGCGGGTCCCAAAAATATCGCTGTGACGACGCGATAGATAACCTCTAACGGCTCGATTTCGAGTACTCTTGAATCGCCTACCAGTGTACGGACAACGTACATGCCGATCATCATCGCTACCAAAACACTGACGTGAGTCACGACATCGCGCCAGCGCCAACCCGATTTGAGGAACACCACGACCAAAAAGACCGGAAACGGACTTTCGTAGGTGATAAGCGCAAAGAATGCAATCGGATAAGCCAACCATGTCCGTTTTTCACCCAAATAGATCAGGCTGGCGATTAGTAACGCACTCATGGCGGGCTGCAAACCTATCGCGTGCATCACATAACCCTGCGTCGTATCCGCCGGGAACAATACGAGTACCAATGCGCCGATAAAGCCGCTCATGGTTGATTTCGTGACGCGCCGAAACAAAAAATAGGCGAGCGTTCCGTTCATGCAAATCACACCCGCACCGAAAACATACCCGAACAGCGGATCGTTCAACTTGCCAGCCGCCATCGCTGCCAACCGCAAAAACACAAATTGGAACGGGCGTCCTTGTGGAAGCTGTGTAAACAAATCGCGGACATGCCACGGCAGTTGAGACAACGGCAAATCAAGCCACTGCACATATAAATCGATGTCGTCTTCATAAAAGCCAAGCGAACGATAATGCCCATATAAAGCGATGATGACCACGCTGACAATGATTAAGATCGCCCAAAAAGTTGGCGTGCGTACGCACGCACGCAGCGCGGCTGATAAGCGCGCCACACGCATCGTTTCAGCTTGTTCAATTCGCATCAACGCGCATCCGAAAGTCCCATATCTGCCCCTTGCACGATCAAGTCATACAATGGACGTCGTTCAAGCGTTTCCAAAACGGAAGCACCGAGCGGTTTCGTGTTCAACACACGCCCATCGATGATCACCGTCGGCTGTGGTGAGCGCGTGAGTATACCATCCTCCCAATTGAGGACGATGACGTTTCCATCCCGAATGTTGAATTGTATGTATGTAAACTGTGCGAGATCGGACGCGGCATTATCCTCGACCCAGTGAGGACCAAGTCGGTTGCCGTTGAGAGTGAGCGTGTAAGGCATTTGGGAGTATAGTTCTCGCGGAAAACGAAACATAGTGGATAGAACGACGTGCATCGACCAATCTACACCATACCCATAGGGCAGCGCATCGGCTACTTCACGGTTGACTACGATCACGGTTTCATTTTCAAGATCGGGCGCGACCGCCAATACTTGTGTCCAAAATGAACGCTGGAATGCCCAACCATCCCGATAATCATGCTGAATAGTGACACGATAGCCAAGCATCAATGCGAACACTAGCGCTGTTACGGGTATAGGTACACGCTGAAATAGGACGGAAGCCATCAACGCAATGCCAAAAACAGCACCGATATGAATCGAGGTCGGCGGTCCAATGAGATCATTGGGCGGATAATGGATAAACGACAAAATATAACTGATCGGCAGTATTGCCAAGCCGATTAGCATTATTCTCGCTCTGCCCATTACAACCTTATAAGTCGTGTGTCCCAGCATCCACCAAATGATTGCATAGCCTACGACTATAGCGACAATCACATCGACTTGCAGGCGCGTGATCAATCGTGATGTCGAGAATATCCACGCGGTCAAGCTGGTAATAGGACCCTCGATGACTGAAAGCATAATGCGCCGCGTCGTCTCGATGAAATCAAGATTTAGCACGCGGTCGTCTGCAAGCGTCCGTCGCAGCAGATACGCGATGAGCAACCAAGCAGCAAGATAAGCCGCCGTAAAAATGACTTCACGCCAGCGCCAATTTTTCTTCAAAAACGGCACGAGTGCAAAGACCGGATAGGGGGTTTCGTAATAGAACAGCACGACGACGATCAGAACGTATGCCCATAACCGACGATCTTTTAGGTAACACCATACCGCTACTTGAAAGACCAGCAGCGAAGGAAAAGCATTCAGCGAATGTGACAACCAACTATGGGTTGTAGGTAGTGGATAAAGCAAGAAGAGCAGCGCACCCAACAGTGCGCCGCGTGGCGACCCCGTAAGCAGTTTGATAATCGTGAATATCATCCAGCCATTGGCAGCGACCACCAAGAAACCGATAACATGCACGAGCGCCAACCCGCCCAACTGAAACGACAAGGAGCCAACCGCATAGGTCACCGAGTAATGAAACGGGCGACCTTGCGGCAAGTACCGCAGTGCTGTGTAAACGCGCTGCGCGATTTGCGAAATCGACCAGTCGAATGGCTCAGCAAAATGGTTGTAATCATCCACATACAAACCAAAATCACGGAAATACCAGTAATGCGCGAGCCATGCCAGCAGCGCTAACGATCCTAGAATCTGCACTTCACGATTAGTAACCAGACGTTTTATTAAGAGACAGGCATTCCACTTCACGGTTGAGAAGGCGTAATCATGAGATAGTATAATGGACGCCGTTCCAAACTCTGTAAACGTGATTCTGTGAACGCTTTTGTCACCACCTCACGTCCTGCAATCATGACCGTTGAGCTGCTTGAACGCGTCAGCACCGCATTATCCCAATCGAGTACGATCACGTTGCCAGCACCTACATTCAACTGCCGAATATGATAGCGGAGCAAATCAGGCTGAGTTTCCCCACCGATCCACGCGAATCCGAATTTATTTTGGGCGTTGAAGAGTAGATGTGGCGGACGCACGTCATCAACAGCAGCAAAATCGAACAGAAGCGGTAAGACGAGATAAGATGACCAATCTATTCCATAGCCATATTCGGTCACAAATTCAGTCTCACGATCAATCAAAATCACCGTACCATCATCAAGATCGGGCGCGACTTGCAAGACCTGTGACCATAGCGACTGCTGATATTCCCAACCACGGATATAGACATGTTGAATGCTGACCCGATAGCCAACCACAAAGGCTAACGCCACGACTAATGGGACGATCGGAATACGCGCCGTGATGACCGCGATAAAAAGGGATGCACCGAACAACCCTGCAATATGCACTGATGTATCAGGTCCCATCAAACCACCCAATGAATAATCGGTAAACGCCAGGCTATAACTGATCATCAACGCTGCCAGACCGATGAAGGCATAACGGAGTGCGACCGTACGCCGCTCCAGCTTATAAAGCGCCATGACCATCAACCCACCACAACCCAATGCCGCGACGATCATATCGGCTCGTAATGCATTGAGAGTTGTCGGAATAATTTGAATAAACGCGGTCAAACTCACCCATGTGCCTTGAAAGAGCGCGATTAAGCTACCCGACAACGCATCAAGCGCGTCAATATCAAGCGCACGATCTTCGCCAACGGCACGCCGCAAAATATAGGCGATGACGAACCAACCAGCAATATAGAGCGCGTTTACGATGACACCACGCCAATGCCAACCCGGTTTAAGGAATGGGACGACTAAAAATACTGGAAAAGGACTCTCGTAATAAAACAACGGGATCACAATTAGCGCGTACGCCAAAAATCGACGATCTTGCAGATAAAACCACAAGGCGAGTTGAAAGAACAGAAAAGACACGAACAAAATCAGCGAGTGTGTCAGCCACAGGTGCGTCGCTACTGCCGGATAAACAATCATGACAAGCGCGCCGACCACCGCCGCGCGCTGCGATCCTGTAATCTTGCGGATTATTGAATACATCATGCCGATATTTGCGACAATGACGACGTAGCCCGCGATATACAGTGCGCCAAGTCCTCCCAGCGGGTATAAAAATGCGGACATCGCGAATGGGATGGAAAAATGGAAAGGTCGTCCTTGGGGCAGCTCGCGGAAAGCATTGAGCGAGCGGAATAAAACCTGCGCCGGAGACCAATCCAACGCCGTCCCAAAAAATGTGTAATCGTCGGTATACAAGCCAAAATCTCGAAAGTACCAGTAATGCGCGATCCATGCGATTACAGCCAAAATCGCCAAAATTTGCACATTACGATTAGATAACAGGCGGTTTACAGCGCTCATACTTTCACCCAATCAGCAATCTAAATACACATTCCATCGCCAACAGCTTCATTCCATCAACAGCGAATACAATGGACGTGTCGGCAAAGAAATCGCCGCGCCAGGTATTTTGGTGCGAAGCGAAAACCCGCTTACTTGCACAGTGGACTCTGTACGGCGCGCAAAACGACCATCCTCATAATCGATATAAATCACATTCCCGTTTTGGATAGGGAATTCCCAAGCCCCGTATCGAACAACCCATTGAGTCTGTCGTGGGACGACCTGAAAATTTCTAACCGAACTTGTCAACAACACATGCGGCGGGTTTGTCCAATCATCAGGGATGCTAAAACTACTTTCAAAGACAAAAGCCGAGTGAAAACCGTGACTTTGAATATCTCTGGTAAAACGTAGATTTTCGGCGTCGACCAGCACGATCGTGCTGTCGTCTGCATCTTGGATGAGTGGGAAGATCGCTTGCCAAAATTCACGTTGATCGTTCCAGCTAAGCACGTATTCGCGCTGGATGACCACGCCGTAACCAACGAGCAGCGCCAAAAAACCCGCGAGAATCAGCCGGCTTGGAAACAAAGACCAGAGCGATGCTCCTATCAATGCCATGCCAAAACCGCCAGCAATATGTTGAGAGGTGCTCACACCACTGTTTAAAGTCGGCGGGAAACGGGTAAATGACAATAAATAACTGCATCCTAACGCCAGTACCCCAACCCATAACAAACGGATAGGTACGCGCTCCCGTTTGAGTGCGGTAAAGGCGACAACCAAGATCGCAAAAGTTGCACCAACGGCGAGCAAGGTATCAGGTCTTAAAGAGTTCAGCACGCTATTAAACGCACGTGGGTAGGCGCTGAGACTTAAGAGCGCACCCCATCCCGTAGCAATAACGCTTCTTTGAGCCGCTACAGAAAAATTTAAAGCCGTAACACGCGGGTCGGCAACAGATTGACGCAGCAGGTAAACAAGTGCCAGCGCTGTTAGGATGATCGCTGCATTCACGAGTAAATCACGCCAGCGCCAGTTTTTTTTCAAGAATGGCACAACGAAAAAGACTGTAAATGGCGATTCATAAAGGAACAAAATAGGCACCAACAGCAGATACGCCAACACGCGGCGGTCATCAATATATGCCCACGCTGCCAACGTGAGTAGGAGCATTCCAGGTTGAATACCAATCGTATGAATATTTAGCGCGTGAGTGGTATCTGCGGGCAGCAAAACATAAATGAGCGCTGCAACCACCCCAGCACGCAGCGAGCCGCTCAATCGGCGCACAAACAGCATCATTGCACCTGCGGTGATAACGACGATACTGTAACCGATGACATATAATCCTTGAATGCCAAACTGGGGCGTAATCGAAGCCGCAAGCGCCTGCGGTATAGAAAAAAGCAGCGGTCGCCCTTGTGGAAGCCGTACGAATACAGTTTGAAAATTATTCACGATCTGTTGCGGTTCAGCATCCATCCACGCACCGATGAAAAGATATTCATCCAAATACATACCAAAATTGCGGACACGCAAAAAATGCGCCGCAAAAATAATCACAGCGATGAGGGCAAGCGAAAGAAAAACAGGATGTTGCACCCACACTTTGCGTGTACCCGCGCGCTCATTAAGTGCTTTATCAACCAGCATCGAAATTAGCCTTACCCAGTGTTATGCTTACGGCTCATTGTAGCGTTGAGGCAAACCATGCGTAGTATCCTTCAATGCATTAACTGCGGCAACCATTACCCCATCAATCAGATTATTTATGCGTGCGAGACGTGCGGTGGGTTGCTCGATGTAACGCACGATCTCGACACGCTCAAGAAAACCGTGACACGGCAATTATTCGATCAACGGCTCGGCGCGCTTGATTTGCCGTATCGAAGTGGGGTATGGCGCTATAAAGAAATGATTTATCCCGATCTGGCGGATGATCAGATTGTGACGCGTCCTGAAGGCAACACCAACCTATATCCAACGCCGCGCCTGGCGAAATGGGCGGGCATCAAGACGCTGTACCTGAAACACGAAGGCGAAAACCCAACCGGGTCGTTCAAAGATCGCGGCATGACGGGCGGAGTCACACAGGCACGCGTCCTGGGCATGAAGCGCGTCGCGTGTGCATCGACCGGCAACACATCCGCATCGCTGGCAGCGTATGCGGCATGGAGCGGGATGCAAGGCGTTGTACTGCTGCAAAATAAGCAGATCGCGCTCGGCAAATTATCCCAGGCGATTGCTTACGGCGCGACGTGCATCCGTGTTGATGGCGACTTCGACACTAATTTGAACCTGGTCAATCAACTTTCCAGCCACGCCGATGTTTACGTGTTGAACTCGGTCAATCCGTTTCGGCTGGAAGGACAAAAGTCGATCATCTTTGAACTGATACAGCAGCTTCGCTGGAATGTGCCGGACTGGATTGTTGTGCCAGGCGGCAATTTAGGTAACAGTTCGTCGTTTGGCAAAGCGTTATGGGAACTCAAGCAACTTGGGCTGATCGACCGTCTACCTCGTTTGGCGGTGATCCAGGCGGAAGGTGCGAACCCTTTATACCGTGCATTCGTGCGCGAATTTGAAAAATACGAACCCATGCACGCCGAAACCATTGCGACCGCAATCAAGATTGGCAATCCTGTCAATTACAAAAAGGCGGTGCGCGCGCTCGAATGGACGGATGGCGTCGTCGAGCAAGTGACCGATCAGCAAATCATGGAAGCAAAAGCGCTGATCGACGCGCAAGGTATCGGCTGCGAGCCCGCATCAGCGTGTACGCTGGCGGGCATCAAGAAGCTGGTCGATGGGACGATCATCCAGCCAGGAGAAACCGTTGTTGGTTTGCTGACAGGGCATGTCCTCAAAGATGCCGAAGCGACGATGGCGTATCACGAAGACCGATTGCCGGATATACACGCCGTTTGCCCGAACCGTATCCATGAAGCGGAGGCGACGTTGGAAAGTATCGCGGCGATCCTGAATGGTCAAATCAGCGCAGACATCTCATAACTTGAGTGTCAGAAAGGAAGCAATCACGTGTCCACCACCAGAAGATTGGCGATGCTGATCGATGGCGATAACGCGCAAGCCTCTTTGATCAACGAAATATTGGCGGAGGCGAACAAATATGGCGTGATCACCATTCGCCGCATCTACGGAGATTGGACTGAGCCGCAGATGAACAGTTGGAAGTCGTCGTTGAACAACAACGCTGTTCAGCCAATCCAGCAGTTCCGCTACACGGTCGGCAAAAATGCAACTGACAGCGCACTCATCATCGACGCGATGGATATTTTATATACAGCAGGGGTCGATGGTTTTTGCTTGGTCTCCAGCGATAGCGATTACACGAGGCTGGCGACGCGCATCCGCGAAAAGAGCTTATTCGTGATGGGCATTGGCAAGCAAAATACCCCGCGTCCGTTTGTGAATGCGTGCGATGTATTCGTGTACACCGAAAATTTGCAAGCTGAAATTGAGCCGGTTGTTACGGTTCCGACAGTGGTAATCAATGAAGTGATCGATAAAGCCGTCGCCCAGTTGAAGCCACCAAAGCTGAGAAATGGGGATGACACATCCACCGTTCCAGTCGTTAAAAAGCAAGCGACGTTGTCACCGTTACATCAATTATTCAGAAAAGCGTTCGAGGCGGCGGTCAATGATGATGGATGGGCGACCTTATCCGGGTTGGGCGATAAATTGCGTCAGCTCGATCCAGCATTCGATCCCCGGACCTACGGGCATAAAAGTCTGCAACCACTTGTGCAAGCACACCCCGATGTATTTGAAATCAGCAAAAACAGCAAAGGCGGGATGATCGTGCGCTTGAAAGACGAGTCGGTTCAGAAGACAGCACCTGTAAAAAAGACCCCACCAGCGACTCCGCCAGTAAAGAAAGCCGCCGCACCTGCACAACCCGCAGCGAAAAAAACATCACCCAAGAAGTAAGCGGCGTTTAGATATTCCATTTGGGCGGGAATTGACCCGCCCAAACACCATTGACGTTCAATCCCGAAAGCGTTTTTCCCAGAGCGCGTTGAGATGCGCGGCATGGGCGCGTCCCGCCGGAACATCCGCAAGCGCGCGTTCCAAGTCCTCCAGAATATCGTCGGTGTCTTCGATACCGATGGCAAAGCGCACCAAATTATCGCTGATTCCGAGCGCCATGCGTTCTTCGGTGGTCTTCTCGTAATAGCTCATCAGCGCGGGCATTTCGATCAAGCTTTCGACGCCGCCCAGGCTCGGCGCGATATAGGGAATCCGCAAACGGTCGATAAAATCGCCCGTCGTGTGCAAATCGCCTTTGACTTGAAAGGTGACGACTCCGCCAAACGCCGTCATTTGCTCACCCGCAACAGCATGATCGGGATGCGACGGCAAGCCGGGATACCATACGCGTTCGATAGCAGGATGTGCTTCGAGATACTGCGCGACCGCCATCGCCGTCGCATTTTGCTGACCCATACGTACCCCAAGCGTTTTGATACCGCGATCCAGCAAATACGCCGCGTGCGGATCAATAACCCCACCTAAAACGCCACGACTATCTCGCAGTGCCTTGATGCGGTCGCCCCGCCCAACAACGACGCCTGCCAGCAAGTCGTTGTGCCCACTCATATATTTGGTCGCGCTGTGCAGGACAAAATCGATCCCCCATTCCAACGGGCGCTGGTTGATCGGTGTAGCGAATGTGCTGTCAATCAGTGTCAGTACTTTGTGACGCCGCCCAATATCGCCAATTTTTTCCAGATCAGCGATGCGTAAATAAGGGTTGGTCGGGCTTTCGCTGATGACGATGCGCGTCTTCTTCGGGATGATCGCCGCTTCCATCGCCTCGTAGCCACCCATGGGCACGACGCTGGTTTCAATACCGAAGCGCTTCAAAAATGTCAGGCAAAACTGGCGCGTGCGCCGATAGCAGTCATCGGTCATGACGATGTGAGCGCCTGTCGGCAAAATCGTGAGCAGCAGCGATGTCACCGCCGCCATGCCACTGGCGTACAGCACAGCATCGTCACCCCCGTCGAGCGCGGCGATTTTCTGTTCGACCGCTGTCACGGTCGGGTTGCCATAGCGCCCATATTCTTCGCGGTCGCTGCCGTCGCCCCAGGTTTTACGCTCCATGAAGTCGATCAAATCGCGCGTATCTCGGAATGTATACGTCGCGGTCTGTACGATCGGTGTCGTCAGCGAGCCATAAGCCTTGGTACGCGCTGTACCGCCGTGTACAGCACGTGTACTGCCGCCACGCAGTACCGTTTCATTGTCGGTCACGCTATCCAGCGCGTCTTCGAGATTTTGGTTAAGTTTGTCGTGATTCGCCATTTGATCACCTTTTGAAGTTAAGCGGGCGGGTCATAACCTGCCCTTACGACACGAATGTGAAATAAAAAACCCCGCGTGCAGATAAAATTATCCACAGACAGGGTTACACAAAACAAAAAAGACTTCAGGGCGAAGTCTCTTTAGAGGTCGTACTCCAAAACGTCGTGACGTTCGGTGTGCGCTCTCATCTTCCAGTGTAACTGCCGGATTTGGCACCTTCCCAACGCCTTGGGGGTTGCCGCGAGTTCAACGAGCCGTTCTCTCCCTCGCTCTGGATAAGAGTAAACATATGTGATTGTGAATGTGCATTGCTGAACACGGTAACATAATTTTTGTGACGATGCAAGAGGCGCGGACGTAAGTCGTGTTATACTGACAAGGAGCAAAGCAAGAACGACATAACGATTATGGAACATAAACTAAATCTGATGATCATGAGCGGGGTCGATGATGGCAAGTTGATCACCTGTTCGTCCGCCAATCAGGAAGGTCAACTGAGTGGGGACGAATGGACTATCACGCTAGGGCGGCGCGATGACAACGATGTTTGTCTTCGTAACGACACGTATGCGTCACGCTATCATGCGCGGTTACATTGGCGTGGATCACGCTGGTGGCTGGAAGACCGTGAAAGCCGAAACGGTACGTTTCTGGAAGATCGTGTCGATGATGCGCGTGTGATCGGCACAATCCCTATCGATGTCGATCAACTGTTTTGTCTCGGTCATACATGGCTGCGTATCCAATCGAACGACGAGTAAATCGACCACATTATGACAATCCCACTTCGTGACCTCTTAATCAACGCGCGCCAAGAATCCTTTCGGATGCAGCATTATTACATTGGCGTCGAGCATTTATTCATCGCCTTATTGGAAGTACAAAACGGCTTAGCCAGCGGCTTAATCGAAGAACAAGGCTTAACGCCAGAATATGTCATTGACGCGATTCGCCGCGCGACCGGTAAAGGTGCTAAACAACGCCTATGGCCCGGTTTGCCCAACAGCCCACGCGCCGATATTGTGTTGGGCATCGCCAACGACCTCGCAATTGATCAAGCACGTCCACAAGCCTTAGACGAACGCGATTTATTGATCGCCGTTTTGGAAGAAGACGACAGCGTGCCAACGCGTGTACTACGAAAGCTGGGCGTCGATCTCGATTTGGTACGCCGCGAAGCCAATACACGTCAACAAGTCTACGATGGGCGACAGCCCTATGTGCAGATCGAGTTCGCGCCGACGTTTTCGGCGTTGGCGATGGATGCACTCAACAATGATCACTTATTCATTTTGCGACGTATGTTTTATGGCTACGACCGCATCCGCATCGAGCGCAAACTGACGGGCGGTTATTCATCAGCGCTGCTGTTGTTGGTAACGCCGATCACCAGTGAAGGCATGTTGGATTCGCCTGTCGTCGCCAAAATCGATGCGCAAGACTTGATCCTGGATGAAGCGCAGCGCTACGAACAGCATATTCGTTCGTCGCTGCCGCCGCTCACTGCACGACTTGAAGACCGCCCGACCACCGCCGAAACGTGCGATGTCGCCGGGCTGAAATACACGTTTGTCGGCACCAATGAAATCACAGAACCGAATGTCCCGGTCAGCGCGCGCGACCTGGGCGTGGCACGGCTAGGCGATTGGCTGAAAAGCGATTTATACCCAACGTTCGGCAAAACATGGTGGAAGCAGAGCCGCGCGTATCGGTTTCAGGTATGGACGGAATACGACTTTTTGCTGCCCCCGGTGCTCACGCTCGAATACATCGACGATGAGACGATACAGCCGAAACATATCCTGCGCGACCCAATCCGGCGATCCAAACTGCACGAACTCGAATATGGCGATGTCATCGCGGTCGAAGGATTCAGCGTCGGGCGTGTTTTTCCTGATAAAAATACGATCCAGTTAAGTATCGGCAAAGGCACCGAAGCAGCACGGCGCGCCTACAAGATCAATGTGCGCGGCTTGAATATGGGACAAAATGCGTACTATCGCGGCGAACCCTTAGAGCGTATCGTCGGGCGGGTGTGGAAAAATCGTGACGAACTCCTGCAAGCCGCCGTCGCAGAACTCTTTCCTGATTTTGATCCGCGCGCGGAAATGCTGCCGGGCGTCGTTAATATTCACGCGCTGCCCAATCCCCTGTGGTTGTACAGCGATTTACTGGAACGCTATGTCAACGGGTCACTGTGTAAAATTCATGGCGACCTGCATCTGGGCAATATTCTGGTGGGACCGCACGAAACACCATTCCTAATCGATTTTGCTGAAGCCCGACCTGGTCACAGCTTGTTTGATTGGGCGTGCCTGGAAATCAGCGTGTATGCCGATCTGGTCATGCCCGCATTTGGCGCAAATTGGGAGAGCATTCGAACCGCAGCCAGTGGAATCGCGGCGATCAATCAGGGCAAAGTACCGACATTCAGCCAGGTCGAACACAGCGACGCCATGTTCCCGATCTATGCGATCCGCGATATTGTCCACGAAGGTTTGGCGACGCCGGACAAATGGAGCGAATATTTTGTCGCGCTCGCGCTGTGCAGCTTGCGGGCGGTGACATGGGAAACAATGGCAGTCGGCGGTCGCCGCTTGATGCTGTACGTGGCGGCGCTGGCGCTGCATGAATTAAGCGCGCGTCAGACGCGCACCGGCGGCGACCGTACGTATTTCGATACGGATGTGACCGACAATTAGAAGCTTGAACCGCAGAGGACGCAAAATATTCAACTATTCTCTGCGTTCTTCGCGGTTCAAGCTTTTGGTATTTTTTGGCTGATACCGATTTCTACGGTCAAATCTTTTGAATGATCGCTTGCGCGTATTCGGTCGTGCTTGTGTAACTTGTCCCACGCGGCGCGATATCGGCGGTGCGTGCGCCATCTGCCAGCACGCCTTCGACCGCCGCTTCAACAGCTTGTGCTTCGGTTTCTAAGCCTAGGCTGTAACGCAGCAGCATCGCCGCGCTCAAAATCGACCCGGTGGGGTTAGCTTTCCCCTGTCCGGCAATATCGGGTGCGCTGCCATGAACTGGCTCATATAAGCCCACTTTGCCCGCGCCCAATGACGCCGACGGCAGCATTCCTAGTGAACCAGCAAGCACGCTCGCTTCATCGCTGAGAATATCGCCAAACATATTGCTGGCGACAAGCACATCGAACGACGCCGGGCGCGTGAGCAAGTGCATCGCGCAGCTATCGACCAGCACATGATCGAGCGCGATATCGGCGTAATCTTCATGAACTTTCGTCACGGTTTTACGCCACAAACGCATCGAAGCCAGCACGTTCGCTTTATCCACCGACGAGACTTTATGACGACGCCCTTGTGCCGCACGGAACGCGATATGCGCGACACGCTCGACTTCGGGCACGGTATAAAGTTCGGTGTCATAGGCGCTTTCGCCGTCGCCTTGTTCCTGGCGTGGACCAAAGTAAATCCCACCGGTCAGTTCGCGTACGAAGAGTAAATCGACCCCTTCGAGCAGTTCGGCGCGGAGCGGCGCGTAATGCGCGAGCACCGGATAGGCTTTGACGGGGCGCAAGTTGGCATATAAACCGAAGTGCTTACGAATTGCCAGCAACCCTTGCTCAGGGCGCACGGACGCGGACGGATTATCCCACTGGTAGCCGCCGACTGCGCCGAGCAGGATCGCATCCGCGCTTTCGGCGGTCTTAAGCGTCGCGTCCGGCAGTGCCGACCCGGTCTTATCGATGGCGATACCGCCAATCAGCGCTTCTTCATAATTGAACTCATGACCAAATTTTGAGGCAACGTGAGAGAGGACGGCGACAGCTTGCGTGGTAACTTCCACGCCAATGCCGTCACCGGGTAACACTGTAATCGTGGCTTTCATGCGATTTATCCCTGAATGGTGCTATATCATCAGGGCGCGAATAGTACCACACGAGAACCCGGCACGGGTGGAATACATTCCGCCCGTGCAAAGATGATCGATCATGAGCGGGCGGGTCTCAAAACCCGCCCGTGTAAGCTGTGTTACACCGCTGCTTCGACGACGAATTGATTGATGACTTCAGGTTGCAGCGCCAACACCGCATCGGGGTCGGCGTCCACGGCGTCACGATCATAGGCGCGCACACCATACGTCGTCACGGTTAAGCGGCTGGTCTCAGCGTCGATGTCAAATTCTGTCCATCCGAAACTGTGACCCGCGATCCAGTTGCCCTGTGTCAGTTCGGCGTCTACGCCCGAACCTTCAAACGTATTGTTCTCGTAACCTTGCAGACGATTGACGAACTGATTGAACAATCCGACCAATACCGCGTCTTGTTCGGCAAGACTACCCGCTTGATACGCCGCAAAATCAGCGTCGGGAACCAAACCGACTTCGGCTGCACCCGCGACCAACGCCGCGCCGGTGGGCGGGAAGAATGCTACCGAACCAGTGCTGACTTCCAACGAGGGCACGCCGATCAAGTCGCCCAGCGCTTCGGTTTGATACGTCAGCTTGTTGATGAACGTGGTATGTACGTCCGCCGACACCCAAATCACATTCTGGATATTGTTTTCGACGATGAATTCCAGCACTTCTGTGCGTTCCGGCGCATAGCCCTCCCAGCGGTCGCTGCCGCCAAACCAACCTTGCAGTTGGAGCGGTTCGGGGATCATGACGAACTTCCACACGATGCCCACTTCTTGCGCCGCGAGCAAATCGCGCTTGAGATCATCGACTTGCGTGCGCCCCAACATCGTGCGCCCTTCCTGAAACATCGACGTGAGATATTCGTTGCGGATTGCCGCGTTGAATACATCCGTCGTCGAAATTTCTGGCACAGCCTGATCACGGAAAGATCGTGCATCCAACACAATGATGGCCGCGTCATCGCCATAGGTCGCGTAACGATACAACTTGGGACGTCCATCCATGCGCGCGTCGCCCGTACCGTCATAGTCGAGGTCTAGCATCGGGTTGTATTCACGGAAGACTTGCAAACCATTGGCGTATAACGCGGTTTGGTTGATGAACTCAGCACCCTCCGCCTCAAAACGCGCATCGGTGGAAGGCGCAGCGCCGCCCGCGAAGTCATTGGTCACTTCATGGTCGTCAATGGTCGCCCAAATCGACATCCGCGCACGAATATCCGCCCAAAAATTCAAGCCTTCGAACTGAGTATAAACTTCGTTGTGCTTGACACGGTAGTCTTCAAGCGTGGTCGCTTGTTCACCGGGGAAGTCGCGCGACGGAATATCGGCATAAATCGTATCGCCATGTTCAACGAAAAATTCCAGTTCGCGTTCCAGCACGTTCGCCAGCGCCACGTATGGACGCAGTTCGCCGCGCCAGTCACCGCTCACGCCGAAGCGTAAACCGCGCTTTATCCCGGCTTCCGCTGCGGTATGAAACCGACCATTCAGGGTATCGGTACCGTTGCTGACGCGATAGTAATATTCTGTATCGGCGGTGAGCGCATCAATGCTGGCTTTGACCGGAATCATCGCATCGGTCGCGGGAACTGTCACCGTGCCGATGATGTTACTGAAGGATTCATCAGTGCTGTATTCAAACGTGACATCACCAACGACCATGCTGTGTGCCCACAACACCGTGGCGTTTTGCGTGGTGTCGCCCGATGCGACACCATTTGGCAGCGTATCTGCATAGGATGGATTAGCCATCTCTTGCGCGCGCAAATTGGCGCGGCGTTTCAGCGTACGCGCGTTCGGGTTAAACGACAGACGCGGGAACATCACGGCTGCCACCGCACCAACCGCCATGTACTTCATGAATTCACGACGCGACATATAACGGATCAGCTTGCCGGTGGCTTCGCGTTCGATATTTTGCCACAGCGTGGCGTAATTGAGCGGTCGGCGGGATGGGTTTATCTTGGGCATTGGATTGTGCCTTTTCTAGAAATCATGGACAATCATACAACGTACCCAATTTGCGTTAACAAACGTTAAATTTAATTTTAAGGACGACTCTATTGGGTTGAGAAGGCGGGCACAGCACGCCGCGCCCCTACACGTACTGCTTCTCTGTTTCGTCGATGAGTTTATTCAGCCAATCCATGAATGGTGTGCCCCCCGTTCCAACGGGGTCGCCGCGCTCGAAAATATATAGCTTGGCATAACTCAAATGCAGTTGACGAAACAGGGTGAGCGCGCGTAAACAGTCATTGTAAGCATCCGTCAACGCAGGCGAGTGGACGCGCTGGACAAACGCACGAATCCCACTTGCGCCAATGACATGGATAAACTCGCGGTGTGGACGCGGCATATACGGGTGCATTGCGTTGAGATGCACCATAAGATCAGTCGCTTCGTGCTGCACGCCGAGTGCTGCTACCAGCGCTGGAATGACCGAGCTTTGCGCGCCTGACCCGCCACGAAAATTTTGCGGGGTATCGCCAAACCGTGAGCCTTCATACACGACATTGATAAAGCCAAAATTGTACGGGCGGATTTGCTGATAATACACGTCCGGGTCGCAGCCAGAACGCATCCTTCGAAATGTTTTCATCATGGCGCGCAGCCCATCATAAATCGCGCGCAAACCGCTTGTTACCCTATCAGCATCGTTATCGATTACCGCTTGCGCGGCATCCAACGCGCCGCGTAAAGCCCCCGCTGCCCTCGCTTCAATATCAACATGAATCAAAGCGAACCAACGTTCATCTGGCAGCCCGGTAAACGTGCTGAGCGTTTCGAGATTATCAACCGTGATTTCGCCCAATGGATCGATGCGCCGCCAGTTCGCCAAAACCAAACTGGTATACGAAAACATCGGCGGGCGTTCGACGAGTGCCGCCAATTCGACGAATGGACGTGCGATAGAGACAGGTAAATGCTTGAGCGGTTGTTCAGGATCGGCATAAATATATGCCGTCGCCAAAAAGCTGTACAACTGGAGCAAACGTTCGGCTTGAGGTGGAGTCAAATCCGCAAAATCGGTTCGCGTCAGTAAAGCGAGACTATCGATCACCCAATGCAGTTCGTCAGGATGCAATAATAACGCTGGCAGCCGTGCAACAGATTCTTCGAGCGCACGCACCATTGTTTGATCGGTGACATCGGTCATCGTTTCGACCAGTGACAAGAGCGGATCGGGCTTACACAAAAAGCCGCGATCCGCCCAAATTCCCCACACAGCTTCGCTCATGTCTCAAGTGGCATTCTGCTCATATCGGGCGCAACACACAACCCGTATTCTACGCTGTCCACGAGCGCGAACCAACTGGCAACGATGATATTCGCGCCCGCGCCCACCGAACTCCAGCGCTGCGCGCCGTTTTGCGTATCGATCAAGACGCGTGTAACCGCCGCCGTACCATTATCGCCATCGAGAATACGAACTTTGTAATCGGCAAGTTGAAAATCGGTAATCTGTGGGTAATGCGGCACAAGCGCTTTACGCAGTGCCAAATCGAGCGCATTGACGGGACCATTGCCTTCGGCGGCAGTATGCACGATGTCACCGTTCACATCCAACTTAACCATCGCCTCGGCAACCGACCCACGCCCGCGTCGTTCTTCGACGATAACCGTAAAATCGATCAGCGTAAAAAGCGGCTGATAATTCGGTTTAGCACGATGCAGACGCACGCCGACCGACGCCTCCGCGCCTTCAAATACGAATCCTTGACTTTCCAGCCGCTTGATCTCGTCCAACACTTTAATCGCTTCGGCTTGCGTCACATCCAAACCAAATTCGTCCGCTTTGCTGAGCAAATTACCTTGACCGCTCAGATCGCTGACCAAAATCCGCGTCTCGTTGCCGATTATTTCAGGATCGATGTGCTGGTAGCTGTGGACATTGCGCCGCATCGCCGCGACATGGATGCCGCCCTTGTGTGCGAACGCGCTTTTGCCAACATACGCCAGGTGATCATCGGGTGCGAGATTGGCGATCTCCGCAATGGTATGTGCAACAAATGTGAGATGACGGAGTGCGCCATCGGGCAGACAGCGCACCTTCATCTTGAGTTCGAGATCGGGAATGATGCTGCACAGATTTGCATTACCGCACCGTTCGCCGTACCCGTTGATTGTCCCCTGCACTTGCAATGCGCCAGCGCGGACTGCCGCCAGCGAATTGGCGACTGCGAGTTCGCCATCATTGTGCGTGTGAATACCAAACTGCATACGCGGAAATGCCGCGCGCGCCATACTGACGAATGCTTCGACTTCCCACGGCATCGATCCGCCGTTGGTATCACACAAAATGATCCAATCCGCACCGCCATCGTCCACCGCACGCAACGTATCGAAGGCATATTCCATATCGAGTTTCGTGCCATCGAAGAAATGTTCGGCGTCGTAGATGACTTCTTTACCCAGCGATTTCAGGTAGGCGACGCTCTCGCGGATCATGCGCAAATTCTCATCACCAGTCGTTTGCAGCACATCGGTGACATGCAGCATCGATGTTTTGCCGACAACGGTGACGACAGGCGTGCGTGCATCGACCAGCGCCTGAATATTGGCGTCATCGCGCGGGTCTGCACCTTTACGACATGTTGAACCGAACGCGGCGATTTTGGCGTGCGTCAACTTCATACCCAACACGGCGTCGAAATAAGCGGCGTCTTTTGGATTAGAACCGGGCCATCCACCTTCGATATAGGCGACGCCCAGATTATCCAAGAGTTCAGTCACGCGCAGTTTATCCGCCACAGAGAGCGAAATACCTTCACGCTGAGTCCCGTCTCGCAGGGTGGTATCGTAGATGGCTACACTCATTTTTCACCTTTTTTGAACCGCAGAGGACGCCGAGAACGCACATGTTCTTTTCAGATTTTAGCGGCGTCCTGTGCGGTTAATTCGTTTTTACTCTTGCTTCGTGTGCTGCTTCGTATTCTGCTGTTTTGTCACCCAGATTCATCAGATAGCCAAGCTGATCGACGCCGTTGAGGAGGCAGTATTTGGAGAATCCGTCGATGGGAAACGCGACCGCGCGCCCATCGGGCAGCGTGATCGTTTGCGTCGCCAAATCGACAGAGACGCGCGTATTCGGGTCTTCTTCGGCAAGGCTGATCAACTGACGATGTGTATATTCATCGACCACAATCGGCAGCAATCCGTTTTTGAGCGCGTTATTGCTGAAGATATCCGCGAAATACGTGCTGATCACGGCGGTAAAACCCGCGCCGACGAGTGCCCAAGGTGCATGTTCGCGCGAACTGCCGCAGCCGAAATTATGCCCGCCGATCAGCACCGACGCGCCTTGATGTTCTGGCTTGTTGAGCGGAAAATCGGCTTTCAGCGTGCCATCCGCTTCGTAGCGCCAATCACTGAAGCACGCTGCGCCTAAACCGAGTTTATCGGTCACTTTCAGGTAGCGCGCCGGAATAATCTGGTCGGTATCGATGTCATTAATGGGCAGCGCGACAATTTTGCCATCGAATGTTTTGATCGGTTCCATATTAGACGACCTCCATTTCGTGTACGATTTCGCGCGGGTCGGTGATGACGCCGCTTAAAGCCGTCGCCGCCGCCGTAAGCGGGCTGGCGAGGAAGGTACGTCCACCTTTGCCCTGTCGCCCTTCAAAATTACGGTTACTCGTGCTGACCGCGTACTGACCGGGCGCAAGCTGATCACCGTTCATAGCAATACACATCGAGCAGCCCGCTTCGCGCCATTCCGCGCCCGCATCTTTGAAGACCTGATCCAACCCTTCGCGTTCGGCTTGGCGTTTGACCTGCTGCGAACCTGGTACAACCATGACGCGCACGCCTTCCGCGACACGCCGACCACGAAGCATCTTCGCCGCCTCGCGCAAATCGCCGATGCGACTGTTGGTGCAGCTTCCGATAAACACAACATCGACAGGTTTGCCCAACAGCATTTGACCGGGCTGCAAATCCATGTAATGCAGCGCTTTATCGAGCGCCATTTTTTGGCTGACATCGGTCAAGTCGTCCGGGCTTGGCACGCGTGATGTGATCGGAATGCCCATACCGGGATTCGTGCCGTAGGTGATCATCGGGACGAGATCATCGGCGTTTAACACGATTTCGGCGTCGAAAACCGCGCCTTCATCGGTCGGCAGCGTGCGCCAATCTTCGACGGCGCGATCCCATGCTTCGCCTTGCGGCGCACGCGGGCGACCTTTGATGTATTCGAACGTCGTTTCGTCCGGCGCGATCATGCCGGCGCGCGCGCCACCTTCGATGCTCATGTTGCAAATCGTCATGCGCCCTTCCATCGACAGCGCCCGAATGGCTTCGCCCATGTATTCAAAGACGTAGCCCGTGCCGCCGCCGATGCCAATCTTGGCGATGATCGCCAGAATGATGTCTTTCGCCGTCACTGCTTCATGCAAGTGCCCGTCGATGCGGATCGCCATCGTTTTGGGTCGGTTTTGCAGCAGCGTTTGCGTCGCCAGCACATGCCCGACTTCGCTCGTGCCAATGCCGAACGCAAGGGCACCAAATGCCCCGTGCGTACTGGTGTGGCTGTCACCGCATACGATCGTCATACCCGGCTGAGTCAGCCCTTGTTCGGGTCCAATAACGTGAACAATGCCTTGGTTTTCCGTACCGAGATCGAACAACGAAATGCCAAAATCGGCACAATTCTTCCGCATCACGTCCAACTGCGCTGATGCTTGCATATCTGTGACCGGGATCAAGCCGTCTAGTCCGCGCGGCGTGGTCGGTGTGCTGTGATCCATCGTCGCCAGTGTTTTATCTGGGCGGCGGAGTTTCAACCCCCGTGTACGCAGTTCGGTAAATGCCTGCGGCGAGGTGACTTCGTGTACCAGGTGCAGGTCGATATACAGTACGGCGGGCAAAGCGTCCGTCTGCGGCTGCACAAGGTGACGTTCCCATACTTTTTCAAACAGCGTCTTTGGTGTCATTGTGGTTCTAGCATCCTTGTTCATCTTTGGGCATGGCAGCCGGACTCTCGCCATGCCTCTACATATTACGTTTGTGAGCGGCGTGTACGCCGCCCACACATCTCATTTTACGGACGGTGTATACACTGCCCCTAGCGTGCGATTGTTACCGTTGCCGCGTCGCCTTCCGGCTTACGTTCGCCCAAGCCGACGCCCGCGATCATGCGGTTAAGCGCGCCGAGATACGCTTTGACGCTCGACACGATCACGTCTTTATCCGCGCCATAGCCGCCAAACGAGCGTGATCCGTCCGGCGTGCTGATTCTCACGGTGACTTCGCCCAACGCGTCGATGCCTTCGGTCACACTGTGTACGTTGTACTCGATCAACGTATTGGGAAGCTGCATAATTTCATCGACGGCTTTATAACACGCATCGACTGGACCCACGCCGACCGCCGCTTGAATGATCGGTGTGCCATCGATTGTGAGGAGTTTAACGGTCGCGGTTGGCATTCCCATTGTACCGGAGATAACCTGCATATCTGCAAGCCGATAGAATTCTTCCGGTCGCGCCAGTTCGTCGGTCATCAGCGCTTCTAAGTCGGCGTCGGTGACATTTTTCTTGGCGTCCGCCAGCAGCTTAAAGCGATCAAATACCTGCTGGAGTTGATCTTTATCGAGCGTATAGCCCAATTCTTCCAGCCGGACTTTGAGCGCGTGGCGTCCGCTGTGTTTGCCCAATACCAAGCGACTTTGCGACCAACCGACGCTTTCGGGCGTCATGATCTCAAATGTGGTCGCATTTTTGAGCATCCCATCTTGATGAATGCCCGCTTCATGTGCGAACGCGTTCGCGCCGACGATGGCTTTGTTCGCCTGCACGTGCATCCCGGTGTAATTGCTGACCATGCGGCTGGTCTTGACGATCTCTTTGCTGACGATGTTGGTTTTCAGCCCGTAGAACGGCACGCGCGTATGCAGCGCCATCGCCACTTCTTCAAGGCTGGTATTGCCCGCACGTTCACCAATACCGTTGATGGTGACTTCAACTTGACGCGCACCCGCCTTGACACCCGCCAGTGTATTCGCCGTCGCCAAACCCAAATCGTTATGGCAGTGTACTGACCAGATCACGCCGCTCCCTGCCCCGCCGCCAGGTGTTTCCGCGATCAAATTCGATAGCGTTTCGTACCACTCAGTCGGCGTGACATACCCAACCGTATCGGGGATATTGAGCGTGGTCGCGCCGCATTCGATAGCCAGCGTACACACGTCGATCAAGAACTGCGGATCGGTTCGTCCAGCGTCCATCGGGCTGAACTCAATATCCTCGCACAGACTGCGCGCCAGCATGACATTTTTGCGGATCACCTCAAGCGCTTGCGCTTTGGTCAAGCCCGTTTGATATTGCAGATGAATATCGCTCGTGCCTAAAAACGTATGGATGCGTGGTTTGGCGGCATCTTTGACGCCTTCCCAACACAACAAAATATCCTTCTCGACGGCGCGCCCTAACCCCGCGATCACGGGTCCGTCGGGCGTGCCGACTTCACGCGCGACGCGCTGCACTGCCGCGAGGTCATCCGGTGACGCCGCCGGAAAACCCGCTTCGATGATATCGACGCCCAATTTCGCAAGCTGGCGCGCGATTTCGAGCTTTTCGGCGCTGCTCAGGGTCGCGCCGGGACTTTGTTCGCCGTCGCGCAAGGTCGTATCGAAAAACAAGACTACATCCGGGTCAATCGTCGGTTTTGCCATGATGGGGTGATCCTTTCAGGTTCATGTTCAGATCAAAGGGTCGTATAAGGTTTGCAAGACCATCCTCTGCCATACGATCACCCCCTTTCACCATACATAAACACGTATTCATCAACATCACTGATGGGACGATAATTGTTCGTTGCGGCTGGATCGGCTTCGTGTTCAAACGCGATCATCCAATCGACAATCAGCTCGTAATCCGCTTCGGTCGGCGTGCGATAATGTCCAGACACGCCTGTCACCGGGGTCACCCTATCCAATCGATAAATCCGTTCGGCACGATTAAGTTTAGCCGTGCAGTCCGTCAACTGTGACCACTGATCGACGAACACTTTAACTTCTGTTTGACCGCCCATCGCTCCCGAAGCCGCCGCAAAACTCGGCGTGCTATGAAGGTCATCTGCCAGCGCACGCACTGCCATTGAATCAGCCGCGTATGACACAACCACGCGGAAGCCGCTCTGACATAACATCGCGCCCGCGACCTGTCCATCGATTTCGGCGCAGCCCAAACAGGGCAGCACAGCAGGCGTACCGACTTGACGCCACATATTGGTCAAACCGAGCGGCAAAATATGGTGCAGTTCGCGTTCGAGTAAATATGGCGCGACGCGCGCGTGAAACGCTTCAATGTCGTCAAAGCGATGGACGGTCACAGTCATGACTTAGTCCTGTTTAATGCGTTTCGCGTGCAGGAACGGCATCATATCGCGCAGTTCCGCGCCGACGTTTTCGATCATCAAATTGTGTTCGCGTCCGCGCCGTGCCTTGAAGTTGGGCAGCCCGTTCTTGTTTTCTTCGATCCATTCGCGCGCGAACGACCCATCTTGAATACGCGACAGCACGCCCGCGAATGTCTCTTTGATTTCGCTTTCGACTTGATCACCGACGGTGTAGCCGCCATATTCGGCGGTATCGCTGACGCTGTACCACATATAACTCAACCCGCCCTGATACATCAGGTCAACGATCAATTTGAGTTCGTGCATACACTCGAAATAGGCGATCTCCGGCTGATACCCACCTTTGACCAACGTTTCAAATGCTGTGCGAATCAACGCCGTGACGCCGCCGCACAACACGACCTGTTCGCCAAACAAGTCGGTTTCGGTCTCTTCTTTGAACGTGGTTTCGATGACGCCCGCGCGGGTGCAGCCAATCGCCATCGCGTAAGCGAGCGCACGCGCACGCGCTTGTCCGGTCGCGTCTTGATGCACCGCGAGCAAACCGGGCGTGCCCGCGCCATCCTTGAAGACTTCGCGCACACGATGACCTGGCGCTTTCGGCGCGACCATCGTGACATCGACCGTGGCGGGCGGCTTGATTTGCGCGTAATGAATATTGAAACCGTGCGCGAACATCAACATCGCGCCCTCTTTCAAGTTGGCAGCGATGCTCTCGTCATAAACCTTCGCCTGCATCGTGTCGGGGATGACAATCATGACCACATCTGCGGCAGCGGTTGCCTCCGCGACGCTCATCACCTGCAAGCCGTCGGTTTCAGCTTTGGCGCGGCTTTTGCTGCCTGCGTGCAAACCAATCACGACGTGCATCCCGCTATCCTTGGCATTGAGCGCGTGCGCGTGTCCCTGACTGCCATAACCGATCACCGCAATTGTCTTTCCTTGCAGCAGATTCAAATCGGCGTCTTTGTCGTAATACATCGTAGCCATTGTCGTTGCGTACCCTCTGTGATGAGCGTGAATAAACAGGTCAATTAAACGATATGAAGCGCATTGCCATTGATGGCAGATGGGAAGGCTGGTTCGTAGTCGCTGTCCAAAATACGGACTCCGCGCCCCATCGCCACCACACCCGTACGGACAATTTCGACGATACCAATTGCGTCCGCCGCGCCAATGAACGCCTCGACAATATCCTCTTGTGCGGTGATTTCGACAATCGCGTACTTGGGACCAATATCGACGATGCGTGCTGGATACCGTTCGCATAATTCGGTCAAATGGTTACGGCTGTCGGCGTCGTCGCTGCGTACTTTGACGAGCGCGAGGTCGCGGCTGACATGCGGTTCGTTGGAGACATCCGCGACATCGATCACGTTGATTAGCTTGACCAGGTTGTACTTGATCTTATTTGCATCGCTCTTGGTCGCGTCAATGGTGATGGTCATGCGCGAGATATGCGGTTTATGCGTGCGCCCAACAGTCAAACTATCGACGTTGAAATTGCGCCGCCGAAACAAACTCGCCACACGGTTAAGGACACCCGGTTTATTTTCAACCAGCGCTGCCAAAATATGCTTGCGCTGTGGAAGTTTCTCAGGTTGATTTTGTGCGTACACCATGATCAATTCACCTGTTCGCTGCTGGGCTTCGGACGGCGGATCATCGCATCGAGGTCAGCGCCGGCTGGCACCATCGGGTACACCATTTCTTCTTTTTGCACCACGAACTCGATCAAGACGGGTCCGTTGATGCTGTTGGCAAACTCGACCGCTGCCTGAATATCGTCGCGTTTGGTCACACGCACTGCCGGAATACCGTACGCCTCTGCCAGCTTGACAAAATCGGGGCTGAACATCGTCGTTTCGTTGTAGCGACGTTCGTGGAACAACTCTTGCCACTGACGCACCATACCCAAAAAGCCATTGTTGATGATGGCGATTTTGACCGCGATATTTTCCTGCACAGCGGTCGCTAATTCACACAACGTCATTTGAAAGCCGCCATCCCCGACGATTGCCCACACTTGTTCGTTCGGGCGTCCGAATTTTGCGCCAATCGCAGCCGGCAGCCCAAAGCCCATCGTGCCAAGACCACCACTCGTGATCATGGTCGCCGGTCGCTGATGCGGGTAATACTGCGCTTCCAACATTTGATGCTGTCCAACATCGGTCACGGTGACTGCGTTGCCACCTGTAAACTGCCATAAATCGTTGATCACTTGCGCGCCTGACAGCGTATCGCCTGCATTATGCTTGACGATATCGCGTTCGTCGCTGTCCTCTTGCCAATCACGGATCGTATTCATCCATTCGGGATGCTGCGTCGCTTGCACACCCGGCAGAATTTGCGATAACACCGAGCGCAAATCACCCGCGATGCCAACATCAACTTTGACATTCTTATTGATCTCGGACGGATCGATGTCGATATGAATCTTTTTGGCGTTCGGCGCATACGTCTTCAGATTGCCTGTCACGCGGTCATCGAAGCGCATACCCAGCGCGATCAACAGATCACTTTGCTGGATCGCGTTATTCGCCGCCGCCGTCCCATGCATTCCCATCATGCCGAGCGAAAGCGGATGACCTTCGGGCAGCGTCCCTTTACCGAGCAGAGTCAGCGCGACTGGGATGCCCGCGCGTTCGGAAAGTTCGCGCAGTTCATTGACCGCGCCACTCATGTTGATGCCATGCCCCGCCAAAATCACTGGACGTTGTGCACTGTTGATCAAGTTATTCATGGCTTCAACAGCGTGGTCGGGCGCGAAGGTCGGCACACGATACCCCGGCAGTACGATCTCGCCTTCGGGATATTCAAATTCCATCTTTTGGTTTTGCACATCTTTGGGAATATCGACCAGAACGGGACCTGGGCGTCCGGTACGCGCGATATAGAACGCTTCTTTGATGGTATATGCAAGTTCGGTGATGTCGCTCACAAGATAGTTGTGCTTGGTGATTGGGATTGTGATTCCGGTCACATCGGTCTCTTGAAACGCATCCGTACCGATGACGCTGCGCGGCACTTGACCCGTGATGCACACAATCGGTGACGAGTCCATCATCGCTGTAGCGATTCCGGTCACGAGGTTGGTTGCGCCGGGACCACTCGTGGCGAACGCGACGCCGACTTTACCCGTTGCGCGCGCGTAACCATCCGCCATATGGCACGCGCCCTGTTCGTGGCGCACCAGCACATGATGGATTTGCGGATATTTACCCAAGGCATCATAAGTCGGCAAAATCGTGCCACCTGGATACCCGAACACTAAATCGACGCCTTCGCGCAGCAAACATTCCAAAATAATTTCGGCACCACTTAACAGTCGTTTTTCCATCATCTACACTCCTGCCTAATCGCGTTCGAATTGTTCGTCGTCATCGTGCGCTTTCGTAAGCGGGGCTACCCCCCGCTCTACCATCAACCTTTAGTCGCCAATCACAGGTTGCGCCAGAGGCGACAACCAACCATGCCGATCCGGAATTGTGCCGCCCGTTATGCCGAAAAATTCGTCCTGCAAACGTTCGGTGATTGTGCCGCGCTTGCCTGTACCGATTTGGATACGATCGACGCTGCGAACGGGCGTGATTTCGGCGGCGGTGCCAGTGAAGAAAATTTCGTCCGCGACATACAGCATTTCGCGCGGCAGCGTTTCATAGCGAACTTCATACCCCAGATCACGTGCTAAGGTCAGCACGCTGTCACGTGTGATTCCCCGTAAAATAGAGGCGCCGACGCCCGGTGTATAAATTACCCCGTCGCTAATGACGAAAATGTTTTCGCCCGCACCTTCGCTGACCGTCCCGTTGTAATCGAGCGCGATGCCTTCGCTGAAGCCATTATCATGGGCTTCCATACTGATGAACTGGCTGTTGGTATATTGACCACCGATTTTCGCCATCGACGCGCCTGTGTCTGGCGCGATGCGCCGCCACGAGCTGACCTGTACATCGACCCCATTTTCAATCGCTTCACTGCCCAGATAACGCCCCCAATCGAGCGTAAAAATCACGACTTCAGTGGGGTTTTTACGCCCTTCGACGCCGAGTACGCCTGCGCCGCGAAAGATAATCGGGCGAATATAACAGGCGTCGTTCTGATTGCGGCGTACCGTCTCTAAAATTGCTTCATTGATAGCATCCTCAGTAAACGGCACTTCGATGCGCGCAATTTTGGCGCTCTGCATCAAGCGGCGCGTGTGTTCGCGCAACCGAAAGACCGCCGCGCCTTCCGGCGTTGAATACGTACGTATACCTTCAAAGATACTGCTGCCATAATGAAGTGCGTGCGCGCTGACATGGACTGTTGCATCCGCCCACCGCACGAACTCCCCGTTACGCCAAATCCATTCTGCTGGCATCAATGTTCTCCTCGATTTATCTCATCGTCACTTGAATAAAAAAACGCGCTTTCTTTGTTGACATCTACACGTCGTAGCCACGATTGTAGATGTCGGAAAGCGCGTCACGGGTGGGCTGCGTTTCGGTATCGAATGCCATCTTAGGCGCGTCATTCGATGATTGAGCGGCAGGCGCATTGTGATACGCCTCCGTCCATGGGCTGGTACTCGGCTGCGCGTGCGGCAGCATGTATTCCACTTGCATCGAACTAGTCGGTTTCTCGTTCATGTCCTCATCCTTGACGCTGCAATAAAAAACCCTCCGGCTTGGGAGGGTTTGTCGTTCGCTGCTGATTTACTCAACCTGCTTCAACCCAAGCCGTTATATCCCGTTCCCGATAATAAGGACGAGTACCGAAATAACGATAATAAGGCTGATATTCAGGGTCGCGCTTTGGTTTTTTGACATGATTTTGGTCGAAGTTGCTAAGTCAATGTAACAAAGCGTAACGCGCTTGACTAATCGTGTCAAGCAGTCCGCGCAAAAAATCACATGTTCGATCAAAGTCCGTACAGGTTGACTAACGAATATATGGCAAGATGCACAAACTAAAAGCCAAACACCGAGACACAAAAACACGAAGACTTGACTTCAACGCTCTGTGACTTCGTGATTCCGTGCCTTTATGTTATGTTTTTGTCTTTAGTCCTCTTGTTTCAACCATTCACGCGCCCGTGCAATTTGCGCGCGTACCGCGTCCGGCGCGGTTCCACCTTGTGCGCGACGGCGCGCAACCGACGCTGCAAAATCGAACACGCGCACTGCTTGATCGTCGAATAAATCCGACAACTCACGCAGATCGTCCGTCGTCAGTTTGCTCAACGTCGTGTTACGTTCCGCTGCCAGGCGTACTGCGCGCCCCGCGACATGATGTGCTTCACGAAAAGGCATCCCTTTTAGCACAAGATAATCTGCTAAATCGGTCGCAAGCATGTCATCCGTGAGCGCGGCGCGCATCTTAACTGGGTTGAGCTTGAGCGTGCCTATCACCGATGTAATGACAGGCAGCAGCCGTTCAAGCGTCTCGACCGAGTCGAACAACGGCTCTTTATCTTCTTGCAGGTCTTTATTGTACCCGCTCGGCAAGCCTTTGAGCGTCGTTAAAAATCCGGTCAGATTGCCGATCAAGCGTCCAGATTTACCGCGTGCCAATTCCATTGGGTCGGGGTTGCGTTTTTGCGGCATCAAACTTGACCCGGTACTGTAGCGGTCATCGAGCGCGACGAAACCAAATGCCGGATTGCTAAACATGATCAAATCTTCAGCAAGGCGGCTGAGGTGGATACCGATCAGCGACACCGTGAACAGCGCATCCGCAACATAATCACGGTCGCTGACGGCATCCAGACTGTTTTCGCTCACACCTTCAAAACCAAGCAACCCCGCCAGATACGCGCGATTGATCTCAAACGGCGTCCCAGCCAACGCGCCCGACCCCAACGGTGAAACATCCGCACGCTGCTGCGTTCCAGCTAAACGCTGTCGATCCCGCGCGACCATCCAGAAATAACTCATCAACCAGTGCGCCGCTGTGATCGGTTGCGCGGGCTGCATATGGGTGTAACCTGGCATCACGGTTTCGGTATGCGGTTCGGCAGCGGCGATAAGTGCCTCTTGCAGCGCGGTCAATAAGCTGTCGATATTATGCATCGCGTCAAGCGTCCACAGGCGTAAATCCGTCGCCACTTGATCGTTACGACTGCGCCCGGTATGCAGCTTGCCGCCCACCGCGCCGATGATCTCGGTCAAGCGGCGTTCAACCGCCGTATGAACATCTTCATCACCCGCCGCCACGACGAATGTTCCATCGTCAAACTCAGTTTTGACACGCTCCAAGCCGTCCAGCATGAGTGCGGCTTCTTCGCCCGTGATGACGCCAGTATTTGCCAGTGCTTGCGCATATGCCATACTGCCTTCAATATCGTGCGCGTATAAGCGGCGGTCAAAACTGAAGCTGTCGTTGAGCGCACGCAAATCGTCGTCGGTCGGCTGATCGAACGCCCCACCCCATAAAGTCATGTTATCTCCTGTAAGGCAAAAGAGTCGACGCACAGGCATGAAGGCATAAGGAAACGGTCAATACGTTGTGCGTTTCACGCTTTCTTTACGCCTTTGCGTTAAGTATTTCTTTTAGTCGCGCTTGAACTTGCTGTAATCAGGCTGGTCAGCGTTGCCATCACGCGATGTTTGCAACCCCAGCAGCGCTTCGATTTTCAAAGGCAAGCCGAACAACTTGATAAAGCCTTCGGCGTCTTTCTGGTTGTATACATCTTCTTCGCCGAACGACGCGTAATCTTCGCGGTAAAGACTGAGTGGGCTTTTGCGACCCGCTAAAATGATGTTGCCTTTGTACAGTTTGAGCCGCACCGTACCACTGACGTTTTCTTGCGTGACCTGCACAAACGCATCGAGCGCCTCACGCAGGCGGGTATACCACAAGCCGTTATAAACAAGTTCGGCGTATTTGACCGCCAGCACATCTTTATACTGCACCGTCTGTTTGTCCAAGCAGATGCTTTCGAGCGCTTGATGTGCCTTGTGCAAAATCGTCCCACCGGGTGTTTCGTACACGCCACGCGACTTCATGCCGACTAAGCGATTTTCAACCAGATCGATCCGTCCGATACCGTGTTTCGCACCAAATTGGTTCAAATGCGTGAAGAGACCGAGTGCCGACGAGCGTTCGCCGTTCAAGCGCATGGGGACACCACGCACAAATTCGATCTCGATATATTCGGGTTGATCAGGCGCGTTTTCAGGGCTGACCGACAGTTTATACATCTCTTCTTCAGGTTCGTTCCACGGGTTTTCGAGTGGACCGCCTTCATGGCTGAGATGAAACAGATTACGGTCGCGGCTGTAAATCGATTTGAGTGTACTGGTCACGGGCACATTGAATTCTTCGGCATATGCCAGTGCATCTTCGCGGCTGCGAATATCCCATTCACGCCACGGGGCGATGACTTTCAGACGCGGGTTGAGTGCCATCGCCGTCACTTCAAAACGGACTTGATCGTTACCTTTACCCGTACAGCCATGCGCGATGGCGTCCGCACCTTCGATCTCGGCAATCTCGACCAGATGTTTAGCGATCAACGGACGCGCAAACGACGTACCCAGCAAGTAATCACGCTCATAAACAGCGCCCGCTTGCAACACTGGATAGACAAAATCACGCAAAAATTCCTCGCGCAAATCGCGGATGTAGAGTTTACTCGCGCCGGTCTTGATCGCTTTCGCTTCCAAACCATCGAGTTCTTCTTCTTGCCCCAGGTCGGCGGTAAAGCACACGACTTCACATTGATAATTGTTACGCAGCCACGTTACGATCACCGATGTATCCAGCCCGCCCGAATACGCCAGTACGACCTTTTTGATATTGTCTTTCGGCATGATGAAGATGTCCTTGTGGTCACGAATACGCAAAGGCGACCCGGTGGGTCGCCTTGGTCTTAATATTTTGTAAGTTTAGCGCGCTTTTAAGGAGACGGGTAGAGCAAAGCACGACGCGATTATAAATCCAACACGCCTGCTGTACCTCCATTGAAACGTTCAATTATGGCTGCCGCTACGCTTTCTGGCGTCGCAGCGCCTTTTGGCAAATTGAACGGCACATTACGCCAAAATGGGGTATCGACCGCCCCTGGACGTACCAGCGTAAATTTGAGTTTTCGATTTTCTTTACTCAAAATCGTGATCAAAGGCTCAAGACCCGCTTTCGCCGCCGCGTACGCGCCAAACTTAGGAAAGCTGATTTTATCGATATACGCGCCGACGATCATCAAATGCCCGCCCTCTTTGAGCAGACTCAAGCTCGCCGCCGCACAGCGCGCAGCACCGTTCAGGTTGGCATCGATAACAGCCGACCAATCATCGGCGCTGAATGAGTCTATGGTCGATGCTGCCATGCCGCCTGCCGCATACACAACCAGATCAAGTCCGGCACTGGCTTGACCAACACTGTAGGCGGCACTTTGAATGCTGTAGGTATCTTCGGCGCGGAATACTGTCGTCATTTCCGCACCCGTTGGAATGCGATCTTCATGACGCGCAGACGCATAGACAGTCCAGCCGTTCGTTTTACACAAAGTGACGAGTGCACTACCGATACCGCCCGACGCACCCCAGATTAAAACTTCTGACACGTTGTTACTCCGCTAGAAATGCTATCAGGTCATCGTTGAACTGCGTTGGAGCTTCTTCCATCGGCAAATGTCCGATGTTCTCATAGGTGATGTAAGTATCATTGGGCAGCAAATCGTGCAGGGTTTCGCCGACGCTGGGCGGCACCCAGGTATCATTTTCGCCCCAAAGGATCAGCGACGGGACGGCGATTGACTCAATTTGCGCCGCGCTTAACGGAATATCGTCGTTGGGGTCGCGCGTCATCACATCCAATATCGCGTCGTCCCAGTTTTCGACCTGAAGCGCGCGCCCATAACCAGCGACGACCTCTTCTGTAGCGATGGTCGGATCATAATACGCCGAGCGCTGAAAATCAGCGAACGCATCGGGTCGCACGAACGCGCGCAATCCAATCCGCGTCCACCATCGAGCAGGCGGAAAATCGAGCAACGTTCCAATCCACGACGGAGTCCCGCCTCGGTTTTCGTTATCGCTGCCCGCGATCCGTACTGCACCATCGACGAAAACGAGCGAGTCGCTGCGCGCTGGATACAAGATGGCGAAATACGCGATGACGCCGCCGCCCATGCTGTGACCAACCAGATGAGCGCTTTCGATACCAAGTTCATCCATCAAGGCTGCTGTAAACTGCGCTTGCGCGGTAAGCGAGAGCGGTATTTCACCCGTCTTCTGACTCAAGCCATAGGGTGGACGGTCGAAGGCGATCACACGATAGCCCGCTTCTGCAAGTGGGCTGATCGTATCGCGCCATGAGAAGGTCGAGCCGCCCCAGCCGTGTAAAAGCAGCACAGGTTCACCGTCAGCGTCGCCTTGTTCGCGCACGTAGGTTTCTAAGCCATCGACGGTGATAAAACGTCCGTCGGCATCGGCAAATGCAGCAGGATCAACGCCCGTCGGCGGCAAGGGAAACACGAACGGGACGACAAATAAAATCACCAACAGCAGAATAATCAGGCGCAGTGTCCAGCGTCTCACAGTGTTTTCTCTTTGCGTGCGGCTTTGAAGGCATCAAGCGTGCGTTCGCGTGCCATACCGTGATCGACCATCGGCGGCGGGTAATTTTTCGGCGGACTGGTCAATTTCCAGGGCTCATGAATATCTTTCTCGCTCAAGTCGCGTAGTTCGGGCACGTAATGGCGGATATAGTCACCGTTTGGGTCATATTGACGCGACTGTGAAACCGGGTTGAAGATACGGAAATACGGCTGTGCATCTGTCCCTGTCCCGGCTGACCACTGCCAACCGCCATTGTTGGCGGCGATATCGCCATCGAGCAGTTTTTGCATGAAGTATTTTTCGCCTTCGCGCCAATAGATCAACAAGTCTTTAGTCAAGAAGCTGGCGACGATCATGCGCGCGCGGTTATGCATCCAGCCAACGGTATTCATCTGCCGCATCGCCGCATCGACGACGGGATACCCGGTTTGTCCATCTTTCCAGCGTTGCAAATCTTCCGCATCGGTGCGGTATTCGACGCGCTCGTAATCTTCTTGAAAACTGCGCTCATACACGTGCGGAAAATACGCCAGTATGTGATGATAAAAATCACGCCATGCCAATTCACTGATCCATATTTCGACCGAGCGGCGATCTTCGGCGTCGTCACCATTCTTGAGCGCATCGTGTGCCGCAGCATATGCCTGCCGAGGCGAGAGCATTCCGATTCGCAAATAGGGTGATAAATACGAAGTGCCGCGTGGCGCAGGGTCAGCAAATGGATGGGCGATTAAGCGATCGCGCCCATCTGCATACTGAAATATCGCGCTGCTGGTGAAGTCTTTCAGACGCGCTTTGGCGTGCGTCTCTCCGGCGGGCGGCAGATCGACAATGGTGTCAGTGATTTTCAGGTCTTTGAGCGACGGGATACCGTTATTATCAACGCCATCCAGCTTGTGAAACTGCCTGCCGGGAATCGCACCGCCGTCCGCGTCGGGTTTGGGCAGATCAAGCCACTTTTTTTTGAATGGCGTGAATACAGTGTACGGCTTATTTGACCCCGTCAGCAACTCTTGACCTGGTGCGTGCAGCACCAGGTCGTCGAACAAGTAAACTGGAATACCGAGCAACTCGGCGATTTCATGATCGCGTTTGACGGCATACGGCGTGTAATCGCGATTCGCATACAGCGCGCTAGCACCCGTCTCGCGGATCATATCGTGCAGGATTATCTGGGGTTTGCCAAGACGCACCAATAAACGCGTCCCATGATTTTTCAGCCCGTTATCGAGCGCAACCAATCCTTGAAGCAGAAATGCCATGCGCGATGGGCTGAATCGCTCGCCTTTGAGCAGAACTGGATCAAGGACAAATAATGGAATGACAGGCTGGGTGGTCTGAAGCGCCGCGCGTAATGCTGTATTATCACCCAATCGCAGATCGCGCCTAAACCAATGGATGACGCACGGATCAATCATAAAACCGCGTCCTCTGATTCGGTTTCCGGTGCAGTTTCTAATACTGTGCTTGGCAGGTGGTCTGTCGCGCCGCTCGTATGTGATGAAAATATGCGCGCTTCGGGTTTCGCTAAATGACGCTGCACATCCGCCGCGACACGCAGCCCACCCAGCGTGACACCTGCGGTCGATTGTCCTGGAAACACTGAATCGCCCACGAGGCGCAGGTTGGCGATACCTGTGCGTGGACCACGCACTTTGAACAACGACGTTTGCGGAAACCCACCGACCATTCCAAGATGACGCCCGGTATAAAACTGGTAGGTGATGGGAGAACCGGGCATTTCCAGGACGATGCGCGCGCGGAAACCGGGAATCGAGCGTTCGACCTGGGTGAGTAATTTATCGGCGTATTCTGCTTTGCGGGCGGCATAGGCTTGCGGATCACGTTCGAGCAAATTCCACCATGAAGTAACTTCGGTGTGCGTGGTCATAGTGACGGCGCGATGCCCAACCGGCGCACGACTGGCATCCCACGACGGCGACATTGAAAGGAAGACGCTGCGCCCTTCGCCCAACGGCTCGCGCATGTCCGCGATCATCTGGTGATGGTCGGGAAAATGGTCGCCTAAACCTTCAGCCTTGATACCCAGATGCAGAACGAATGCCCCCCAACCATTGCGGCGGGTGCGCGTTTCACGTTCCAGTCCGTGCGGACTGTCGTCACCGAGCAGATCGTCGAGCGACCATGGCGTCAGATTGCCAATCACGAAATCCGCCGGGTAAAAATCGGCGGTCTTGGTACGCGATCCGTGTGTCGCTTCGACCCCGACCGCACGTCCATCTTTGATGACGATACGCTGTGCCTTGCGTTTGAACAGCACATGACCGCCAAAATCACGAATCGCTTCAACCAGCGTCTCGCTAATGCCGCCAATACCACCTTCGACGTGATACACGCCTTGTCGTGCCAAATCGAGCGCGGTCGCGCTGTAAATACCGTTAGCGCCTTTACTGGTGGTCTGTGACGAGATCAATAACTGAGCGTCGATAAAACGCACGAACGCTTCATCTTTTGCCAGCCCACGCCATTGCAACCATTGATACGCCGACGTCAGCGCGAACGGGATCATCCTGAGATCGCGCGGAAAATTACCAATACCAACCTTAAGTAACTGCGCGAGTTCTGCTGCGTCACGTGGCGGCCACGGCAAGCCTTGCGCCGATAATGACCAGCCTAAATCTGCTAACTTGCTTTGTTCATCCCAAAATGCGGCGCTGTGCGGAAACTTCGCCAGTACATCGGCGTTATCGCGCGTGAGCGCTACGTCGCGGTCGGGCAAGTGTACGACCCATGCGGGTTCATGTAAACGCACATTCCATTCAATGCCGAGCGCTTGCGCAGCGACCCAATGCGGACCATTCGGTTGAAACCCACCCGCAACCGTTGCCCCCGCTTCAAAGCGGTAGCCCTGATGAAAAAACGTCCCGGCGGAACCGCCCGCGTAGGCTTGCGCCTCCAGAACGGTCACGTCGTAGCCAGCTTTGGCGAGCAGCGCGGCGGTCGTCAAACCACCTACACCCGCGCCGATGATCACGATCCGTCCAGTCGTCATGATCGCGCAGGCTGGTGTTCATACTGCTTGACGCCCATGCGTGTTCGCAGATGTCGGTAGAAAAACAAGAATCGTAAGGGCAGCGGGCTGAAAAACAGCCGTGAGAAAATCGCCCAAAATCCACTTTTGCGATGAATGATCGTCAAACGGTCGATCAATTCGATGCCGCCTTGCACTTGATTAAAGATATGTCGGTGTACCCAGGTATCGACGGGTCCCTTGAACTGAACATCGATGAACGATGTCGGCGTTGGTCCCGGCTCGTGCCGTGCGATCCAGCGGACCGGCAGCACAAGAAACCACAGCGTAAATTCGATTTCGGCGTCACTCATCGATCGCCAGTCACGGCGGTGAACTTGAGCAAAAATTGGCGGCGGCGACAGCCGCGCGAAAGCTGACGGGTCTTCATGAAACGCGATCATTGCATCCATCGTCGTCGGAATAACCGAGCGATGTTCGAAGGTGATCGGCAAATTATCGTAAGGTGTGCTAGCGGTCATATCGTAACCCCATTCCAACCCTTATAATAAACCGCGTTTAGATAATGATTCGCTCATATGGGCATAAGAACTTGATGAAAGGGTGTCAACGATGACCAACGTGCGTGTCACAGGCATTTTCACGTACCCGGTTAAGTCGTGCGCGGGTATCTCTCACGACTCCATGCACTTGATTGCGCGCGGCTTTGCGTTCGACCGCCAGTGGATGATCGTACGCGATGATGATACAAGGCGCGGATTGTTCGTCACGCAGCGTGAATATCCACGTTTGGCGTTGATTCAGCCGATGATCACCACGGATCGGCTGGTCATATGTGCGCCGGGAATGCCTGATATCAGTATGACGCTGACGCAAACGAAATCCAATATGTACGCTGTCCGCGTATGGCGCGATGGCGTTAGCGCTATCGATGAAGGTAATGAAATCGCTGCCTGGATCAGCACATTTATCGGTGCGACATTACGTTTGGTGCGTTTTGACGATCATGCGGTGCGGGCGTTGAGTATGCAGTTCACCGATGAACCGGGGCAAACCGGTTTTGCCGATGCATATCCGCTCTTGATCGCATCACAAGAATCGCTGTCTGACTTGAATGAACGATTGATAGCACGCGGCAGTTCGCCTGTACCAATGACGCGCTTTCGCCCAAATATCGTTGTGCAAGGGTTAGCGCGCCCGTTCGATGAGGACGATTGGAAATGGATTGCGATCAATGGTGTGCGCTGCGAAGTTGCCAAGCCGTGTGCACGCTGTGCGGTGACAACCGTTGACCCAGCGACCGGGACGATTCCCGAACGCGCCGAACCGCTGGCAACCCTGGAAACGTTCAGGCGTGGTATCGGTCGCGTAAGCGGGGTTTTATTCGCGCAAAACGTGATTCATCGCGGACTAGGCAGCATGCGCGTTGGCGATTTGGTCGAAATCACCGAGCGGGTTTAATCGCACGTTGGAAAGTTGCGCTACACTGGTCAGCATATCAAATATGATGGTTTAGAAAGGGATAACGAATGTTCAGACCGAGCTTACGCCGCCTGCTGTTGATTGTCACCTTGATCGCGTTATTCACATTATTGATGCCCGCCCGCGCACAGCAGGACGACGCATTTTTTGCCCTGATGGACGAGGCGATTGCCGCGTATTTCGAGGGCGATTATGACCAGGCTATTCGCATTATCAACGATGCGCTGGAATTAAACAGCCGTTCCGGGTTCGCCTATGACTGGCGCGGATGGATTCGTTATATACAACAAGATTTTGATGCTGCGCTGCGCGACTTAGATCGGGCAGTTGATCTTGAACCCACCGACCCGATTTTTTATATCGATCGCGGTATGATCCACGCCGTACTTGGCAACGAAGAAGAAGCGCTCGCCGATTATGACAGCGCCATCGCTATCAACGATGATTATGGGTTCAGCGCCGACCGCGAAGTCGAGGATATTTCTGGCGCAGAATTCTTGATCCGGAACTATTCGATTGCGCTCGATGCCAACCCCAACGATTATGTTGCGCTGGCATTTCGCGCGGCGCAGTATGCCAATATCGGCATGTTCGAAGAAGCAATCACCGATTATGGACGCGCGCTTGAACTCCAGCCAGATTTTGACGCCATACAAGATGACCTCGCGGATGCACGTGATTTGCTCGCTAATCCTGATGGACGTACCGTGTATTGCTACGTACCAAATTTCGATGTGGTCGAGCGCATCGAACTCGATACTGAACTTGTAAGCCAGCTTGACAATATAACGTTTGCGGCACTGCGCTGTGTGCGCGTCGAAAACACACCCGCGACGATCCAGGTCGAGATGACAGCGGCGAGTGGCGATCTTGAACCATCGCTTGCGTTGTATGATGCTGCACTCAATGCGTTAGTGCTGCCCGAAGACTTGCAGCGCGATACCGACACGCGCACACTTGAATATACGCTTTCGACACCCGGTGATTATCTGGTTTTGTTCGCGCGCGAAGGTCTGGAAAACGGAACCAGTGCCGGACGTTTTACCGCCACGATTACGCTGACGAACGGCGGCGATGATGAGCAGCTTGTACGCGCTGACGTGCCGCCTGTGTTGGCGACGATGTGCGCCAACGCCAATGTATTGGATGTAAATAAATGTAACGCAGCGGGCAACCGATAATGCTGCGATCACGCGATCGTTTGCAAGGGCATGTCATAGTTATGCCCTTGCAAGCGATTTTGCAGTCGGTGTTTAGTTTTTATTCTTCGAGCGTACTCAAGTCGCCTTCTGGCATTCCCATCGCGCGCGCGCGGATGACTCGACGCATGATTTTGCCCGAACGCGTCTTTGGCAGCGAGTCAACGAACTCGATCTTTTGCGGTACGGCAATCTTGCCGATCTCGTGCGCGACATGCTGCTTGAGCGCATCACGCAGCGCATCATCGCCTTTGAATCCGGCGCGCAAAATGCAGTAGGCATAAATCACGTTGCCCTTGACTTCATCCGGTACGCCGACCGCTGCCGCTTCTGCGACTGCTGGATGACTGACCAGACCAGACTCGATTTCGGCTGTGCCAAGTCGATTACCGCTCACTTTGATCACGTCGTCGTTGCGCCCGATGATCCAGTAATAGCCGTCGCTATCGCGGCGTGCGGTATCGCCCGTCAAATACCAGCCCTGTTTTTCGTATTTGCTCCAATACTGCTGTTTGTAACGCGCCGGGTCGCCGTACACCGTACGTAACATACCGGGCCATGGTGCTTGAATGACGAGATTACCATCTGCGCCATCGGGTACCGAGTGACCATCATCATCGACAATATCGACCTGCACGCCGGGAAACGGTCGCGTCGCAGAGCCAGGTTTCAGGCTGACCGATGGCATTGGCGCGATCATGAAGCCGCCCGTCTCGGTTTGCCACCACGTATCCATGATCGGGCAGCGTTCTTTGCCAATTATTTTATAGAACCAGCGCCATGCTTCTGGGTTGATCGGTTCACCAACGCTGCCGAGCAAGCGTAAACTGCTCAAATCATGGCGATTGGGCCATGCATCGCCAAAACGCATTAACCCACGAATCGCGGTCGGTGCGGTGTACAAAATCGTGACGCCGTATTCTTCAACGAGCTTCCACCATCGATTGGGATACGGATGATTAGGCGCGCCTTCATACATGAAACTGGTAGCACCCAAAATCAACGGTGCATACACGATGTAACTGTGTCCGGTAATCCAACCTGGATCAGCCGCGCACCAGTAGCGGTCGTCGTCATTGATATCGAACACCATTTTCAGCGTCGTCGATATATAGACCGAATAACCGCCGTGCGTGTGTAATACACCTTTGGGTTTTCCGGTCGTGCCGCTGGTATACAAAATGAACAATGGGTCTTCAGCATCCATCACTTCAGAAGCACAATTCGGGCTGGCAATTGGCAGATTGATCAAATCGTGATACCAGTAATCACGCCCCTGCTCCATACTGATGGGGTGCGCGGTGCGTTTGACCACGATGATCGTTTCGACGACGGGCGACCGTTTGACCGCCGCATCAACGACTTCTTTTAGCGGCACGATATTGCCGCGCAGCCACGCCCCGTCACATGTGATCATGACCTTGCTTTGCGCGTCTTCGATACGATCAGCCAATGCTTGTTCGCTGAAGCCGCCATAAATCACGCTGTGAACCGCACCGATCTTCGCGCACGCCAGCATCGCCATGACGAGTTCGGGAATGCGCCCCATATAAATCGTCACGCGGTCGCCTTTTTTTACACCCATGCCTTTGAGTACATTGGCGAATTTATTCACCTCACGATACAGCCGCCAATAGCTGTATGTTTGTTTATCACCCTGTTCGCCTTCCCAAATCAACGCCAGTTTATTCTTACGCCATGTTTTGATATGCCGATCCAGCGCGTTATAAGCAATATTGGTTTTGCCACCGACGAACCATTGATAAAATGGCGCGTTACTGCTGTCTAACACTTGTGTCCATTTTTCAAACCAGTGCAGATTTTCCGCTTGTTTCGCCCAGAAACCTTCTAGATCACTGACCGCTTCGGCATATAATGCCGGATAATCGGACACCGATGCATTTTTTTTGACGATTTCGGAAGGGTGAACCCATTCACTGGTATTCGGCGCGAAAGTCTCTTGCGTCATCTCAATAATGCCTCTCACATCGAGTACTAAGTAAGCAAGCCTGATTATAGACACACAAGTAAGAAACGAAAACCGATCCGTTCATGAGTCAAGATTGCGAAACTTCCAGTACATTTTGTTTCCCCGTGCTACGAGTACAGCGCACGATGCCCCCAATGTTGAAACGTCACATCGGGCAGAAGCGTATGCAGCACATATTCGGGGTCATCCCCACCAATGTAAAGCGCGAGCTGACGACAGTCAGTTTCGTGTATCGCGTTCGCAAAATCAACATAACCCGTCATCGTGTAGTAGGCGTTGTAAGGCGCTGCCATTTGTGGAAACAGAAGCGGTCGAGTGCCATGTATAAGGGTGAGCGTGACGGCGACCACAAGCAAGAGGACGCATTTATGGCTTGGCTCGATGCTGATAAAAATTACACAAGTGTGACAGCGGGCATTTTTCGCATTTCGGATTGCTCCAGGTACATATTTTTTGACCATGCTTGAGCGTGCTGACATGGAAATTATAGAGGAGATACGGCTCGTTGGGTAAAAGATCGAGCAAAAGCTGATGCGCTTTTTCCGGCGTGGTTTTCGCGCTGATCAAGCCCATACGTTGACTAACACGATGGACATGCGTATCCACCGGCATAATCGGTTTGCCAAAACAGAACAGCAGCACCAGTGAGGCGGTCTTGATGCCGACTCCTGGCAGCGACAATAACCACGCTAAACCTTCGTGCGTGGGTAATGTCGCCAGGAAATCGATATTCGGTGCGCCGCACTCATCGATGATGCGTGTCAGCGATGCCTTGATGTGCGCTGCCTTGATCTCGGCATAATTCGACGGGGCAATGAGTTCGGTCAATTCTTGTACGTCGGCATCGCGAACCGCTTCCCAGGAGCGATAGTGCCGCCACATCTGTTGAAACGCCAGTGCCTCGTTCTGCCATGTTGTGCGCTGCGATAAAATTGTCATGATAAGCTCTTGCAGCGGCTCACGGCGCGCTATCAGCGGTCGTTCATCATATGTATGAATCAGAAGCTTATACATATCGAGTGCTTTGGTTCGCAGTACGGATACCTCGTCAGCGACCATTTTTTCACCTGCCATTTTTAGGTTCTGATTCATCTTTATTCCATAAACTTTAAAGAAACAGGGCACTATGACCTATATGAGCCTCGTATTAAAGTTCGTTATTAATGCCCTTGCCGTCCTGCTGTTGATACGGACACTGCTTGCATAGAATCGTCACGATGAAAAAACCATCGATTATCGTCACCCTTGCGGCTGCTGACACCAGAAGTTTATCGAATTGTTAAAGTGTCCGTACTGATGACGACATCACGTTACAATGCACGCAAGTCTTGCAAACAACCCCAAGTCCTCTCATCAAAAGGATTGACGATGCTGAAAAAAATTGCGGTGCTGACGAGCGGTGGTGACGCACCGGGCATGAATGCAGCCATCCGTGCCGTCGTGCGTATGGGCATATATCTTGGCGCAGAGGTTTATGGAGTCCGCAATGGCTACGCGGGATTGATGAACAGCGATATTGTCGCGCTGAATGTGCGCGATGTTGGCGGCATTATCCAGTTGGGCGGCACCATGTTGGGCAGCGCGCGCGCACCAGAATTCAAAGAAGAAGCGGGGCGGCGCAAAGCACTAGAAAATCTGGCGGCGCTTGGCATCGAAGGGCTGGTCGTAATCGGTGGCAACGGCTCACAGACAGGCGCGGCGACGCTGGACGCGATGGGTTTTCCGACGATTGGCGTCGCTTCAACCATCGATAACGACTTGATTGGGTCGGACATCACCATTGGTGTCGATACCGCACTCAACATCGCTATCGAAGCGATTGACCGCCTGAAAGTCACGGCATCATCGCATCGCCGTGCGTTCTTGGTCGAAGTCATGGGACGAGACTGTGGCTATCTTGCGTTAATGGCAGGCATCGCCGGCGGCGCAGAAGCGATTGTTGTGCCCGAATACGAGTTTGAACCGCAGGCGCTCGTCTCTAAACTGCAAGAGAATTACACACGCGGCAAAACCAACGGGATCGTCGTCGTTGCCGAGGGTGCAAAATATAACGCCGACGCATTGATTACGTTTTTCAAAGAACACGATGCGGGTTTTGAGATGCGCGCGATTACGCTTGGGCATGTTCAGCGCGGCGGCGCGCCGGGTGCATTTGACCGCAATCTTGCAACGCGGCTCGGTGCGGCGGCAGCCGAAAAACTTGTTCAGGGCGAACATGGTGTAATCGTAGGCTTGGTCAAAAGTGAACTCACCATGACGCCGCACGAGCAATGCATCGGACGCACCAAAGGCATCGACCCCGAATTGTTCAAACTCGCGGATATTTTGGCGCAATAACGCCACAAAACAGGAAAAAAGCGATGCGTAATGATGAGTAACGAAGGAAACAGAACTTAACGCTTTCCCATCCTACGCTACTCATCACCCCTTACACAGCTTTTATCCCTTTGCCCGCTGTTTGATCAAGATACCAACGAAGCATCCCATCAGTCGGCTTGATCACTTGTGACGGGAGTTCGTTCGGGTTCAGCGGGTCGTGCAGCACACGCTTGACCATCGCCGTTTTATCATCGCCCGTCACGACAAAAAATACAGCCGCTGCTGCGTTGATCGCCGCGGGAGTCAACGTGACGCGCCACGCGTTAAGTTTTTCAATATGCTGCGCCGCCACCCATTTTTGGGTCTCGCGGATGGCAGGGGTGCCAGGAAACAGCGATGCAGTATGTCCATCGCCGCCCATGCCGAGCAAAATCAGATCGAAACGCGAACGCGGACTATTCAAGCGCTTAACGAAAAAATCTCGCAAGTCAGCTTCGTAAAGTTCGGCAGCTTTTTGTGGTTCAATTTCGCCGTGAATACGATGCAAATTCCCCAGCGGAATTCTCACACGGTTGAGCAGCACCTCGCGCGCCATATAATAGTTACTGTCGTGGTCGGTTGGCGGGACACAGCGCTCGTCACCCCAAAAGATATGCGTGAACGTCCAGTTGATCGCATCAGCATAATCGCGTGTCGCCAGCATTTCGTAAATCGGCTTAGGCGTATTACCACCCGAAAGCGCCATTGTGAAACGTCCACGAGTCGTGATCGCCCGTTCCGCTATTTCGACGATTTGATCGCACACAGCATGATTGAGCGCCAGAGTCGAGGGATACACACGCACATCGGCGGGCATTAGCTGTGTCCTCCGCAGTTGATGCGCCACTCACGTCCTTCATCGGCAAGCAGCTTATCCGCAGCGTCAGGACCCCAACTTCCGGGCACATACGTCGCTAATGCCGGTGCATTCGTGGCTGTCCAACCATTCAAGACAAAATCGATCAATTTCCACGACAGCATGACTTCGTCTTCGCGTGTGAACAGTGAGGCATCGCCAGACATCGCGTCCATAAGCAGACGCTGATACGCTTCTGGAATTTCGACACCCTGAAACACACCATCACTATAATGAAATGTCATGTCTACAGCGTTGGTATCGCTCACGCTATCAGGTACTTTCGCCTGAAATTGTAAATGGATGCCTTCATCAGGTTGAATGCATAATGACAACACGTTGGGTGGCAATTGATCGTCGGGCGACGTACTCAAAAATAAATGCGGTGGACGCCGAAAATGTACAACGATTTCGCTGGCTTTATCCGCCAACGCCTTGCCGCTGCGCAGATAGAACGGAACCCCCTGCCAGCGCCAGTTATCGACATACAGTTTGAGCGCCGCGTAAGTTGGGGTCCGAGAATTGGGCGCGACGCCGCTAGCGTCGCGATAGCCTTCATACTGTGCGCGTACCGTATCCGTGCGCGATGGTGTGCGAATCGAATTCAGCACTTTGACTTTTTCATTGCGTAAAGCGGTGGCATCCATGCTCGTCGGCGGTTCCATCGCTGTCAGGCACAGCAGTTGCAGCAGGTGATTCTGGAACATATCGCGCAGCACGCCCGCGCCGTCGTAATAACCGCCGCGATGCTCAACATCGACCGATTCAGCGACCGTGATCTGGACATGATCGATATAATTGCGATTCCAGATGGGTTCAAAAATAGCGTTGGCAAAGCGCAAAAACAAGATGTTCTGAACAGTTTCTTTGCCTAAATAGTGGTCGATACGGTAGACCTGACTCTCTTTGAATGCTGCGTGAACAGTCTCGTTCAGCGTTAATGCTGATTGCAGATCAATGCCGAATGGCTTTTCGATCACTGTGCGCCGCCAGCCGTCTTCTTCGGTCGTCATATTCAACCCTGCCAAATGTTCGACAATCGCGCCGTAATAATTGGGCGCGGTCGAAAGATAATACAGGCGATTTGCTGACGTACTTTCGTGGCTGCACAGAAAGTCGTCCAATACCCGAAAATCGTCGCGCGTCTCCAAATCACCTTTGACATACCAGACGCGCTCGACGAACGCCGACCACGCCGCTTCATCGAATTGTGCGCCTTCGGCTTTTGAAACCGCATCGCGCATCAAACCGCGAAAGTCATCGTGTGAATAGGGACGACGTGCAAACCCGACGACATGCAAGTCTTCTGGCAGGCGCTTCTTTTGATAGAGCTTGAACAATGCCGGGAGTAGTTTACGGCTGGTCAAATCGCCCGATGCGCCGAAAATAATGATCGATGTTGTCAGACTCATGATTTGATTTAGTCCTGTTTCTTGATGGCATGTCCACCGAACTGATTGCGCATCGCGGAGAGCAGTTTCGCCGCGAAGCTGTCGTTCTGACGGCTGACGAAACGCATCATGAGCGAGAGCGTGATCACCGGCGCGGGGACATCCAGATCAATTGATTCTTGCACTGTCCAGCGTCCTTCACCGCTGTCTGGCACATACGGGGCGATGCCAGTCAGCGTTGGGTTTTCTTTGAGCGCATTTGCGCTTAAATCGAGCAACCAAGAACGCACCACACTGCCATACCGCCACATTTCGGCAATCTGCGAAACATCGAGTTCAAGTTCGGTCTTTTTCTGCATGATCTCGAAGCCTTCAGCATATGCCTGCATCATGCCGTACTCGATGCCGTTATGCACCATCTTTACGAAATGTCCGGCGCCGCTGGGACCGACGTGCCCCCAACCTTTATCAGCGGCGGGCGCAAGCGTCTCAAAAATCGGACGCAGCCGTTCGACCGCTTCTTTTGCCCCGCCGATCATCATGGCATATCCCTCAGTGATACCCCAGATGCCGCCGCTCGTGCCGACATCGACAAAATGCAGACCGCGTTCCGTCACCATTTGTGCGCGACGCATGGTATCGTGGTAATTACTGTTGCCACCGTCGATGATCGTGTCACCAGGAGAAAGCAGTTCCATAAATTCGTGAATATTGTGCTCTGTAACGTCGCCTGCTGGGAGCATCAACCAGATCGCGCGCGGTGCGCTCAATTTGCCCACCATATCCGCGAATCCATCTGAAGCAGTCGCGCCGGCTTTTACCGCCGCTTCGACCGGCTCGGCGCTGCGGTTGTAAACGACCATATCATGACCGCCGCGCAGCAACCGCAAATTCATATTCGCACCCATCTTGCCCAAACCGACTAAACCAATCTGCATCATCCTGCTCCTTAGTTTTACCCATCTGACACTTGGTGATTATCCCGCTATCGCGTTATGATCCCAACTTCTGGTGATCTTTACGCGAGAGGCGTGGCATCCATGACCCAAGCAGTCCCAGCAACATCGACATCAACGACCATTCTTACGAAAATCCCAACCGGATTAGATGCGATCTTTTCGCCGCAAAATGTCGCCGTCATTGGCGCGACTGAGCGTGTGGGCAGCGTCGGGCGCACGATTTTCTGGAACTTAATCAGCAGTCCATTTGGCGGCACGGTCTACCCCGTCAACCCACAACGCAGCAGTATCTTAGGCGTACATGCTTACACAAGTCTTAAGGATATTCCCGACAAAATCGATCTCGCGGTGCTGGTCACGCCTGCCAAAAGCGTACCGGCTTTGATCCGCGAATGTGTGGAATTGGGGATCAAGGGCGCGATCATCATTTCGGCGGGATTCAAAGAAATCGGCGCCGAAGGCGCGGCGCTCGAAGCCGAAGTGTTGGCAGAAGCACGTAAAGGCGGAATGCGTTTGATCGGACCGAACTGTCTCGGCATCATGCGCCCGAATACAGGCATGAACGCGACATTTGCAGATGGCATCGCCCGTCCCGGCGCAGTCGCGTTTATCAGCCAAAGCGGTGCGCTGCTTACAGCAGTACTGGATTGGAGTCGCAGCCAAAATGTCGGCTTCAGCGCGTTTATTTCGGTCGGTACGATGCTCGATGTCGGATGGGGTGACTTGATCGATTATCTCGGTCAGGACGATGCCACCGAAAGTATCGTCATGTATATGGAATCGGTGGGAGATGCGCGCGCGTTTTTGTCCGCCGCCCGCGAAGTCGCGTTACGCAAACCCATTATCATCATCAAGGCGGGGCGCACCGCCGCCGCCGCGCACGCTGCTGCCTCGCATACTGGCTCGCTGACGGGCAGCGATGATGTTTTGGACGCTGCGTTCAAGCGTTCTGGCGTACTGCGTGTAGACCGAATCAGCGATGTGTTTTACATGGCAGAAGTGCTGGCAAAACAACCACGTCCGCACGGCAACCGTTTGACGATCATCACCAATGCGGGTGGACCCGGCGTATTGGCGACCGACGCCTTGATCAGCGGTGGGGGCGATCTTGCCGAAATCAGCGCGGAGACGATTGCAGAACTTAACAAGATATTGCCCGCCGCGTGGAGTCATGGCAATCCTGTTGACGTACTCGGTGATGCAACGCCCGAACTCTATGCCAAGACGCTGGAAATCGTCGGTAAAGACCCCAATACGGACGGCACACTGGTGATTTTGACACCACAAGCGATGACCGACCCGACTGCGACCGCCGAAATGCTCAAAAGTTTCGCGCAGTACGATGATAAACCCGTATTAGCGAGCTGGATGGGCGGTCCCGGCGTCACACCAGGTGAGGTCATTTTGAATGCTGCCGAAGTGCCAACGTTCGGCTTTCCAGATACTGCGGCTCGCGTGTTCAATTACATGTGGCAGTACACCGAGAATCTGCGTTCGATCTACGAAACGCCGATGCTCCCGCTCGACAGCTACAACGAAACGCCCGACCGCGAAAAAGTCGCTGCAATTTTGAAACATGCACGCGACAGCGGACGCGATTTTTTGACCGAATACGAATCCAAGCAGGTGCTGAGCGCATATTACATTCCGACCGTCGAAACTGCCGTCGCCGCGACCGCCGATGATGCCATTACCCAAGCAGATAGAATTGGCTATCCGGTTGTCCTCAAGCTCAACAGCGAAACGATTACACACAAGACGGATGTCGGTGGCGTGCAGTTGAATTTAAGCGATGCGGCTGCCGTACGCGCCGCATATGAGTTGATCCGTACCAGCGTTACCGAAAAAGCCAGCGCTGCCGATTTTCAAGGCGTCACTGTACAACCGATGGCGAAATTGGACGGCTACGAGTTGATTTTGGGCAGCAGCCTTGACCCGCAGTTTGGACCCGTATTGTTATTTGGGTCGGGCGGCATCATGGTGGAGGTTTTCAAAGACAGTGCGCTCGGCTTGCCGCCGCTCAATACCACCCTGGCGCGCCGCATGATGGAACAAACTAAGATTTATACTGCGCTCAAAGGCGTGCGCGGGCGTCCGCCCGTCGATATGCACGCGCTCGAACAGATTATGGTGCGCTTCAGTCAGTTGGTTGTCGAACAACCCTCGATCAAAGAGATCGACATCAATCCACTGCTGACATCGCACGAACGTATGATCGCGCTCGATGCACGTATCGTCGTACACCCCGCCGACATCGCAGATGATAAACTGCCCAAGCCCGCTATTCGTCCATATCCGACTCAGTATGTCGAATCATGGACGCTGCGCGATGGTACACCTGTGACCATTCGACCGATTCGACCGGAAGATGAACCCTTGATGGTCGAATTTCATCAAGGCTTGAGCGAACGTACAGTATTCTTTCGTTACTTGCAGGCGATGAATTTACCCGAACGTACTGCTCATGAACGGCTGTCGCGCCTCAGTTTCATCGATTATGACCGCGAAATGGCGTTGGTTGTGGTACGCCGTGATGAACAGACACAAGGCAAACCGCAAATCATCGCACTGGTACGCTTGACGAAACTGCCGCACTTGAATCCTGGTATGAAAGCACAAGCGGAATATGCAATGCTGGTCAGCGACCAGTATCAACATCAAGGCATCGGACGCGAACTGATGCGTCGCTTAATCGAAATCGCCAACGACGAGAAAATTGGCTTGGTCTATGGCACTGTCTACGCCGAAAATGCCGAAATGCTCACATTGACTGATAAATTTGGCTTTCAAGCGACGCCGACCGAACGCGAGAACATCGTCCGCGTCGAATTAGAACTCTGAAATATCCGCAGAGCGCGCAAAGAACGCAGAGATTTTTCATTTATTTCTCTGCGTTCTTTGCGGTTCAAAATCAATGCGACGGCATTAACCACGCTTCGAGTTGACCATGTGTGGGTGCGTTCGTCGCGCCACCGACTCCGGTCACGCTCATTCCGCCGCAGATATTCCCATAACGTGCTGCCGTGCGCGCATCTTCATCGCGGACACTATATCCGTACAAAAAGCCAGCATTAAAGCAGTCACCCGCGCCCGTTGTATCGATGACATCGCCTGCACATATACACGGCTCATTGATAAGGTCGTCGCCGTGCGCCACCCATGCGCCCTGTGATCCATCTTTGATGACCAGCATCGGCGTCCAGCGGCGTATGATGTCGATCGCATCACTAACCAGGTCAGTTTTGGCGATAATCTTGGCTTCGCGCGCATTCGGCATAAAAATATCCACCAAACCGAGCAAACGCTGCCAGTCACAGCCTTGTGTCAACAACGGTACGTCCTGACAATCCATTGAAATTGTCGCTCCACGTTGACGCGCGGCGGCAATCAAAGGCTCGGCGAGATCGATGCATAATAAACTTCCAAGATGTACATGTCGGTATGCAGCGGTTTCGATGACCTGCATCCAATACTCAAACCAATCTGATGGGTCAGGGTCAGCAAATGTGACGAAGGCGCGGTCGCTCTCCAACGGCATCGATGTAGTGACACGCCGGTATGGTCGATCCAATATGCGCGCTAACGTCAGATCGATGTTTTCGCTGATCGCTAAATCACGTACAAACTGGCTGTAGGCGTCGTCGCCAAACTGCCCTACCCACCCAACCTGTACGCCCAACCGACGCAGCGCGCACGCCGTGATATACATCGCGCCGCCTGTCGATGTCATGCTCGTGCTGTAAATTTCACGCCCCAATGCCGGAAATTCTGGCAGCCCGGTATAGATAATATCGAAAAAATAGTCGCCCAATAGCAATACATCGTACACGTCGATTTCTCCATCGATGAGTCTTAATTTCATCTTATGCTCATTATAACCGTTTTGGGAATTCGCGTTCTGTACACGCGAGCATTTGAGTGATTCATCACACATTTATGAGAAAAATTTATGGCGCTTGCAGAACACAAGTTCTCATGTTATGCTGTGTTTATTCATCTTCACAGTTCGATGAACCCAAACATATAGACTTGCAATTGCCGACAGCGAAAGGTTGATGAGTCGGTCGTGTTTTCGCGCCGCTAAATTCCGATAATCACAACGCGTACCTTAAACAACCGAACAGGAAGACCGCAGCGTTTTGTCCGAAATCGACACGGGTTTGACATTTACTTCCCTTTGCGTCGCTATTCTCACTGGAAGGTAAAGCTTATGCGTATCACGCCCATATCTGCTGATGTTCGATTCTTGATCCCATCCTTCAACCCGGAAAAAGAAGCGCGCGTTAGCGCATGGAACGATTGGTTACTGGAAGGTGGCAGTGCGCCTGTCCTCAAGTTTATTCGGTGGAGCAACGGTACCAACGCCGATGACGACGAGATTTTGCAGGAAACACTGCTCACCGCTTACATCAAAGTTGAAGCGGGTCAATACGAAGATCGCAGTATCCCTTTCACGGCATTTCTCAAGAAAATCGCATGGTACAAGATCATGGAAGCGTCAAGGCGCGACGCAGGCAGCGTCTCGATTGATGATATGTGCGAGTTCATCACCGAAGAAAGCGGCGACCACGAACGTGTCGAAGATTGGCGCGAACAGCAGGCATTGGAACGCGCACTCGTAAAACTGCCGCCGCGTCGCAGTAAAATCATCTTGCTTTACGAACATGGCTACAGCACCTCCGAAATCGCCGTTCGTTTAGGCATACGCGAAGAACTGGTTCGTAAGGAAAAGAGCTTAGGGCTGCGACAACTCCGCGAGAACGTTATGCTTCAACTCGCAGGGTAATCGTTACAGCCTCCTTTACGGGTCACCTCATCATGGGCACTTTCTTTGGGGCTACTTGGGCGGGTCGTTTCACAGGTTTCCGCTCGCCCAAGTCTCCTCAACGAATATCACGTTTCAAGCGCCGATCAACTTTGTCTTGAGCAAGCGTTCAGTCACTTGAATGCGCTTACGGTTATCTACAAACATGCTATCAGTGCAAATGCTGCGCGCAGGGCTCGTAATATAAGTTGTAATTTTTACACCTACAAAAACGCTTGATGCGCTTCGGGCATCGCATAAATCCCCTTTTTGAATATTTTGATCAAGGGGTTTTCACCGAGAACGGCTGGAAACCTGTCGGGCTAAAATTCCCATGATCGAAGGGTACAGCCTTCCGTTTTGCGCTATCTTTCGACATAATAAGGGCTACAGTCGTCAAGTTTCCGAGTGAAACCGATGCAGCCGTATCGCTTGATATCGCTCATTTTCTGCGCTTTACTGTTTGGTTGTTTTTCCCTCCTGCCTGTTCAAGCACAAACTCCAAAACCGCTTGGTTTACCCGTCGCGTCGCCACCAGGTGCTTCAACCTGGCTGCTCGGTCAACCGTATGGCAACACGGTCGGCGCGTATTTGCGCGGTTCAGAATGGTACGAAGCGGGTCAGCGTTTGCATTTTGGTATGGATTTTTCGATGCCGTGTGGCACACCACTCGTTGCAATGGCGGACGGCGAGGTTGTTTTTGCAGACGACCTGGGATTTGGTTCCGCGCCACACAATTTGCTCATCCGTCATGCCGATGCAGGGGTGATCGTCTTGTATGGTCATTTGCTGGAACGTCCCAGCGTCCAACGCGGTCAATTTGTCACACGCGGGCAAGTTGTTGGGTTAAGCGGCGATCCTGATCTCACCTGTAACTCGCGCCCGCATTTACATCTCGAACTGCGTTCGCTCGATTATGTGACCGCGTACAACCCGGTCGATTACATCGATGCTGATTGGCACACGCTTTCGCTGATCGGTTCGTTTCGTTCCGGCAATTTTCAGCAAGACCTGAATAATCCGCGCCAGTGGATGAGCATCGATGATCAACCGCCCGTCGCATTTGGTGGGCGCGCACTCAACGCCTACACCGCGACCTATCCTGATTGGTCTGCCGGCTCAGCCCCCGCCAACCCGCCGCTGGCGCGCGCGGTGGCTACCCCCGACGATTCGGCATGGACAACCCGCCGCCTCACCTTTGACGGGTGCTGCGCAGGTGCATGGTGGAATCCACTCATCCCTGAACGGCTGTATTTGATCGACGGCAGCACGGGCACACGCGCCAGCATTTTTGAGTGGAACACGCGTGATAGCGACCAACCGATATTGATCGCGCCTGCGCCACCAGCCCATCTCTCGCCCGACGGCTCGCACGAGATCATACGCGAAGGCGAACAAACACGGATTACGAATCGGCTGAATGGCGCCGCTTGGCTGGTCACGACACAAAGCGCGCTGCCTTCGTTCAGCGCGGATAATTCTCGCCTGCTTTGGATCAATACAGGTCTCGTGGCGATGCCCGGACAAGATGCACCCACCAACGAAATCTGGATCAGTGACGCAGATGGACAAAATCCGCGGATGGTCGCCGCCGAAAGCGATTTATCCGCGCAGTGGCTCGATTCCAGTCGTCTCATGGTTAGCCGCCGCGTGGGTTTAATGACCACGTTAGGTATATATGATGCAGCAACGGGTGACATTTCGATTTTAGGCGCGTGGGAACGGTTGCGTAACGTAACAGTTTCTCCGGGTGGCGCACATCTGGCGTTTTATTTGTCGGCGCAAGCGGATTCAACCACTAACGGCGTTTACGTCATTGAAACACGTGAAGGCGCGGTCGCACAACGGCTCGATTGGTTTGGCGCATGGCGCTGGCGCGATTCCGAATCGCTGTTTTACATTCCACTCGATCTATCAGCATCGAGACACTCGCTGTTTCTTTACAATATCTTGACAAATGATGCGCGGTTGCTCATCGACAATGGCTTCAAGGTGGCAGATGGGGATTGGTCGGTTTCTGCCGATGGATCACAGCTTGCTTATCTCAGCGCAGAAGACAAAACGATCTGGTTGATCGAACCTGTGGCGCGTTAAGTTATGTATATCCCCCGAATATCCTAGAGAAAACGCAGGGTTTTACAAGTTTTATCATTCATATCCACAAATTTCGTTCTATAATCAATTAACAATTTCTTGACAACTCACAAGGATGACATTGTGACGAGTATTACGGAAATGCTGGGTATTCGGGGTTGGCTGCATCTTGACCCCGTATTGCTGGCGTCATTAGCCACCCATATGCCACTTCTGCTCGTCGGTTCGCACGGAGCGGGCAAAACAGAACTGGTCAAGCGGCTTGGGAAAGCTCTTGGTTTGGAAATGCGCCATTACAATGCATCGCTTATCAATTATGACGACCTCGTCGGCATCCCCATGCCCGACGAAAATACGGCGTTCCTGCGTTTTGTCGCGTCGCCCGGTTCAATTTGGGATGCACAGTTTGTGTTCTTCGACGAAGTATCGCGCTGCCGTCCTGACTTGCAAAACAAGATGTTTCCTATCGTCCACGAACGCACGGTTGCGGGAATCGAGCTGCAAAAACTCGCACATCGTTGGGGTGCGATGAACCCGCCCATGCCCGATGACGCAGATTTGACCGAAGGCGACCTGTATTTTGGTTCAGAACCGCTCGACCCAGCGTTGATCGACCGTTTTCCATTCATTATCACCGTACCGACATGGCGCGAACTCAGCCGCGACGACCAGAAAAAACTGGTTTCTGGCGAAGACCCATTTTTAAGTATGCGTACCAACAAGCATGACTCATCATGGCTCGTCGAACTGGTTACACGCTGCGAAGCGATGATACTTGAAATCAAAAGCGAGCTGCACGACTGGCTTTCCGATTACACGGTCAGCGTCGTTGAACTGCTGCATCAAGCTAAACTACCCGTCAGCTCACGTCGTGCCCGTACCATGTTCGAAGCGCTGCTCGCTATTCAAGCTGCGCGCATGGTCTTGTATGGCGTCGATGCCGACCTGGAGACAAGCGCCGAATACACGTTGATGTTTTGTATGCCGCACACGGCGACCCCGCACCCCGCGCCATCTGCCAAGTTGGTCGCCATCCATAAACAGGCATGGCAAATTGCCAGTATGCCTGAAGGCGATCCGGGTCGGCGCGTCTTGGAGGAACTTGATCCGGCACGGCGCATCGTACTAGCCGATCAGCTTGGTTTGCCCGACGCCGATATTTCGCAGTTGATCACGCAAGCGCTTGGTTCCGAACCAAACGACGCGCGACGCATGGGGTTATCCGCTGTCATCTTCACCGCCTTCCATACACGCCGTGATTTATCGCCCTCGGCATGGGAGCCAATGATGCAGCTTGCGGCGCGTATCTTGACACCCCGTCTGGCATCGACGCCACTCCGTCCGGGTGCGATTACCGATATTTGGAACGAAATCAACGGTTGGCTGACACCGCTCGAAGATACGAACAATGTGACTGCACGCATGGAGCGCAACTTCGTGCTGGCGGGGTTTCCTGATTTGTGGCAGCGCTACGATTGGAAAGAAGAACTCAAGAAGTTCCGCGACGATATGAATCTCTTCAATCTGTAACCGACAACCGACGGAGATAACGCTATGAACAGCACCCCGCCGAACACCCCACCCTCAAGTCCATTCCCGACGCCGCGCCCTAATCCGTTCGCGGCATCCGGTTCACGCCCTGCGCCACCACCGCCGCCTGGAGGTTTATTTTCACGTCTGGGCGCACGGTCAACACTCGATTACGTCGCGATGCACGATATGTTGATCATGTTCGACCTTGCCGATGCAGCACCGACGCTATATGAAATGCTCAACATCGAACCGCCGATCAAAGACGATGGATCGACTGATCTGCATGATCCCAAACCACTGATCGCCGCGCTCGACAAAGACCGCACGCTGGTAGAACTGCTCAAACCGCGCTTGAACGATTATTGGAAGCCGCTGCATTTCGTCGGTGCAATACATATTTATGACTGGCGCGAAGAAGTTAAAGAAGCTGCGGTGCGCCGCCTTAACGCCATCAAAGCGCCCCCGGTGTACATGCGTGCGAGCGATCCATTGCTCATCTTGAACGTGCTGGCGCGTGCCCGCTCGTACTTATTGATTCCGGGTGCGGCGTTGGCGCTGGATCGTCCGTTTTTGGAGCGAGTCATTCTGACTGACGACCCGCGCGTACTCAATTTCAGCACGTCGCCGTTCACATCCACGTCACTTGTTCCGCCGCCAGCGCCAGCCGATGATATATTCGACGACGATGACGACAACGATGATGATAAATAAATGAGGCGAATGATGGGCAAACTGTTCACACAATCGCAAATCATGCACGAGGATGTCGAAAGCCGCGCGCTGATCCTACGGCTTTTAAGCTGTGTGCCGGCTGCGACGTTCGAGATGGAAACCTTATGTCGCCTTGCCGGGATCAAAGCCAGTCGTGATATTCCAACGGCAGGCGTCGAGGTCGGCTTTCGCTCACGATTATTGATCAACCCAGATTTTGTCAAGAAATACTGCGAACGCGACGAGCATTTGTTTTTGCTCGTCATGCACGAGCTGTACCATATCATTCTGGCGCATACACAGTTGTATCCACGCGTGACAGTAGCGCAAAATATTGCCTTCGATGCCATCATCAATGCAGGCTTGATGCGCCAGTTCAACCGCCCCGAATATCGCGGATTCTTCGAGGCGATTAACAAAGCCGACGAATTTCCTGGCTGTCTGCTGCGCCCGCCCGAAGGCTGGCCCTACGCACCGCACTACCCCGAAAACGATGAGCCTTATGGCTTGGTCGATATTCTGAAGCGGCTGTATCCACCGACACCATTTGCGCGTTGGCATCCGCCGCTTTACGAAGATATTTTATATCTGCTTAAGAAGTGGATGCGGGACAAAATCGAGAAAGGCGAAGCGATCGCGGTGCCCACCCTGTTGGGCGACCACGACTCCGAAGGCGTTAACGACGGGCGCGCGCTCAGCGACGGCTTTTTTGGGGATGTCGTACGCCGTGTCGCCGAGAAATGGCCGTCCGCGCCGTTTATGGCACGCGGACGCGGCGCAGGTGACCGTATGAACGAGTGGATGACGGGCGTTGGCAACCCCGCAGAAGAAGCCAAACGCGCATTCGCCATGATTTTGCAGCGCGCGTTAATCCAGCGCGACGGCACGCAGCAAAAGCGCGCGCGCACGTCGCTTCCGGGCATCACGGGCATGGGCGTAATGCCGAACCCGCGTGATCGCTACGCCCGCGCCCGCGCACGGTTAGGTGTGCAGGGGTTATTATGGCATCAGCCGGGTGTCGTCAAAGCGCGTTCGATGTCGATCAAAGCGCGCGCACACGTCTATCTCGATGTATCGGGGTCGATGAATCACCTGCTGCCCCACTTAATCGGCATGTTGATCCCGTATGTACGGCGTGGCGACGCAGCAGTGTTTCAGTTTTCAACCAAAGTCGAGCCGATCACATTGGAAGGCTTGAAAGCGGGCAAAATTCGTACCACGCAGGGCACCAGTATCGCCTGTGTCCTCAATCACCTGCTCGAAACTGATCCGCCCATGCGCCGCGCACTCATCTTGACCGATGGCTTTACTGGTTCGCCGCACCCCGAAGCGCTGCGCCGCTTGAAAGAACGCGGCGTCATCGTGCATGTGGTACTGCCAAGCGGCAACACCAACAAAGACGATCTGAATCAACTTGCCAAATCGATGAGTGTCCTGCCGCCGCATCAACCGCGCCCGACATGGACACCGGGCATGTGATAACTTACAAGTGGTAGGCATGGGCAATTTCTGGTGATAAGCCCAAGCACGCCGCCGTGAACATCGTCAGCCAAGCGGCGGTCTGGACGACATCGCTTAAACGTGCTTGTTCTTGCGCCGTGTGTGGCTTGATCATCGGCGTGCCGATCATGCCGAGTACGCGCATCGCGCGGCTCAAGCCCATATCGTCGCTGCGCGAGAGATAACCCGTGTTGAGTTGAGCCGTGACGGGTCGCGCCGCGTTGACCGACTCCACCAAATCGACGGCTAAACGCACAAAGTTCGGTGCGACAACCGAACCGCGCCCCATCCCCGTGATCACGCCATGACTTGCACCCTGCCCCAACTGCGGGATCATACCGTCACCCGCCGTATGTCCATCGCATAGGATAAATCCAATCGTTGGCTGGACATGATGCGCCAGCCGTGCCGCGCCATGACCGAAAAAGGCGTCGGGGATACCTTCTTCTTCGTCAGTGAACGCGATCATGACCTGCTTGTTTTGCGCTTGAAGATCATCGAGGTCGTTAAGCAAAAGCACCGCTGCGCCAAGCGCCGCCGCTACGCCGAGACTGTTATCCAGCCCCGTCCCGATGATTATGCCGTCCTTCCGCGTTGGCGGTGCGTCCATGATAATCGTATCGTACCAGCGCAAATCGCCCGTGTTCGGGTGATAATGCAGTCCATCGATGGTGTACACGAAGCGTCCACGCGAGCCGACAATCAGTGATTTTTGTGCGCTGTCATAACGGATCGCTTTGGCGTCGCACGTGTAGCCGACAGGGACGCGCAGCGCACATACCGGATAAATCTCGCCTGTTTCCACCGACTTGACCCGAAATGACGGTCGATCCATATGCGCCACGATCAGAATATCGGGCTGTGGCTTAGCCGCGCCTATCGTGATCGCGGCATTTCCAGTTTGGGCAATAGTGGGCTCAAAATGTGCGCTTAGTCCTTGTTCGTCGGCGAGTTGAGCGATCACATCACCGATGCCGCCGGGTAATGCACACCCTGCACGCGGCGCATGGGCATCGAGCAGGCGTGAAAGTCCTGACCACAATACGTCATCGCCCAGAAACGGATGGTTGAATGTTGACAGGGGCAAGAGTCGTTCAAACATGCGGGTGTCCAATCAACATGACGAAAAGCGGACGTATAAATGCTTCTTACAGAAATTTATGTAACCCATGAATAATGGATTATTTGGTAAATTCTATCAACAGTGCCAATGTGCTATCGAGGTCGGTGGTATCTAAAATTTCGAGCGGCGCATGTTTACCGCGCATCGGAATCCCCAAAACAGCCGATGGAATGCCCAACGGCAGCGACGCGCGCGCATCTGCCATTAAGCCATGTACGGCGTCTTGCTGAAACGGGATCTTGTGTTCAAGTGCGCGGCGCTTAAGGTCAGCGCGCACATCAGGATGTGCGTGCCAACCACCGATCCCGCTTAAATACAAAAACGAGGTCAGCACCACCCCGCCACCCAGCCGTGTATCACCACGCCCGCGCGTATCTGGCGTGTCATAGCTGACCGTGCCATCGACGAAAATCGCCATATCGGGATCAATAGCAGCTAAAGCGGCGTGAGCGCCCATCGCATTGGTTTCTTCTTGCACGGTACCGATTAGATAGATCGAATGCGGCGATGATGTTGATTTAAGATGCGCCGCGAGTGCGACAAGCACCGCACAGCCCGCGCGATCATCGAGATACGGGGCGGCGATGAAACGATTTCCCATTTCGTGAAACGCCGGCGCGTAACTGATCGGCGTCGTGATTTCGACACCGTCGGTCACACCCCCCAGATCGATATACAAATTGGCGTCATCTTTGACCACTTCGTCACCGGGCAGCGCCAAATGTGCTGACCGCACGCCGATGACGCCGGAAATAACACGATTTTCAGCGTGGATGTGTACGGGCGCGGCAGGTGCAGCTTTAAGATTGATCCCGCCAACGCGAACGACACTGAGCGTGTGATCGGCGTTGATGTGTTTGACCAACATCCCAATCGTATCGGTGTGGGCGCATATCGCGATTTTACGCTCGCCCGTCCCAAACCGCGCGATGACGTTATAAATGCGGTCGATTTTTACATCATCGCTGTACGCCGCGAATTGATCTGCCATCGCACGTGCGATGACGGCTTCATGTCCGGAAATACCCGGAATGGCGGTAAGGGTTTGTAACAGCGAAGTCCAATTATTCATCTCGACAGACCTGTCATCGCAGCGGGCTTCTTGGTAGGTCGCCCATAAAAAGCGGCACAAATAAAGTTCCTATAGGTGTCCATCGGTCAATAAGCGTCGGTATAACTCGTAAAGTGCTGCGCCCTCGATATCCATGACGATATCGACATTGGGCGTGCGTCCGCTCATTTTCGGAAAATCGACAGGAGTCATGCCGCGTGTGTGCGTGCCACCGAGTTCGACCGTTACATAGCGGTTTTCAACACGCGTGACAATCTCAGGATAAAGCGCAATCGCCATTGCCAGTGGGTCAGGCATGGCGAAACCGCGCACGGTGGGCAGAGCGCGCCCGACCTTTGACCAATGTGCGGTGATCGCAGCGAACATGCGATGGACGGGCGTATCGACAGGCAAAGCCACCAACGCATCGAATTCGTCCCAGGTCAATGCATATTTCAGGCTGGTTTCCCACGATATCATCGTTGATTGCGCAAATGCGCTCAAAACAATGTGTAATGCTTCTGGGTCGATATGCGCGTTGAATTCGGCGGTAAATGTATCGGTATTGCCGATGCCGTACATCGCACCGCCCATCCATACCAACCGCTTGATTTTGCTGGCGAAGGTCGAGTCGAGCCGCACTGCCAAGGCGATATTGGTCATCGGCGCGAGCGCTACCAGCGTTATTTCGCCCGGATTTTCGTTCGCCAGCCGGATCAACGCGAGCGCCGCATGTTCCGTCTCACTTTGCTTGTCGCTGATCGGGCGTCCTGCCCAATCGCCCAAGCCATCAATACCATGAACAAATTCGGTCTCGTTGTGCCAGGTGCTGATGAGCGGCAGCGCCGCACCACGATACACCGGAAGTTCCTCCCGCCCCATCAGCTTGAGTGTGGTCATCACGTTGCGCGTCACCGCATCAACATCAATGTTGCCGATGACGGTTGTGATTGCTTCTATGTGTGCTGTCGGGTGAGCAAGTGCCAATTGGAGTGCAAGCGCGTCGTCTACGCCCGCATCAGTATCGATGACGATGACCATAAAGTGCCACTTTCCAAAACCAGGCAAAAGGCAAAAGCAGAAAGTAAAATAAACTTTCACCTTTGATAACACGAAAACTGGGACGATTTATGACAATATCACAGCCGCTTGTCAAGCTGTTGGAACCAAATCAACTTAATGCCGCTGCGCACGCCCTGAGCCGTGCGTTTTTCGATGACCCGATGTACAGCTATGTGATGCAAGACGAGACCAAACGTTTACATCGATCGGCGCCGTTCTTTCGCACGCTCCTACGCACAGGACTCAAGCAAGGACATGTGTTGACAACGCAAGATGCGAGCGGTGCGGCGATTTGGCTGCGACCGGACAACAACACGGTCACGTCGTGGAGCATTATCAGAAGTGGTATCTGGCTGAACATAACCTAAAAGGTCGCAAAAACACTAATCTTCAGCATTTGCGTTCTAACGCCAGCGCTCGAATTGGATACGCGGTTGATGCACAAACTGAAGTCATGCACGAAGCGCGTGTTCGCAATGGAAACATGCCATTTCGGGCGATGTGTCGTCGTCCGAGCACGGTTCATTAACCTTTGTTGCATCATGCGGTTAAAGTTGTCATAATCTTTATTATCGTTTTTTCCTTGAAGGAGATCGTATGTCTCGCGCAAAAATGCTCACCCTTGTTTTGGCACTGTTGATGGTATTCACACTCACAGCCGCCAGCGTTTTCGCTCAAAGTGACCCACTCCGCATCACGCTCGTGGTCAACGGCGTATTGGGCGACAAGTCATTCTTCGACTCCGCGCAGCGCGGCATGGATCGCGCGCTCGATGATTTCGACATCGAAGTTAACACGATTGAACTCGGCATCGACCCGGCGAACTGGGAAAGTGGTCTTGTTGACTCGATGAGCGACAGCGACAATTATGATTTGTTGATTGTTGGCACGTTCCAGATGGTCGATTTTCTCGCGGCGACAGCGCACGAATACCCAGACAAAACGTTCATCACCTATGACGCGGCAGTGACATATGGCGCGCAAGATGACGAAGATACGACTAACGATATTTTCTGTATCGATGGCTGCACCAATGTGTACAGCGTGACCTACCTGCAAAATGAAGGCTCGTTCCTGGCGGGCGTGTACGCGGCTGCGATGAGCAGCTTGGAACTCGACGGCATGAGCGAAGGCATTGTCTTGGGCGCAATTGGCGGACAAGATATTCCGGTCATCAACGACTTCATTGTCGGTTACGAACAGGGTGCTTGCCTGGTGAGCGCTGATGCACAGGTGATCACACAGTATGCGGGCGGCTGGAATGACCCGGCGCGTGGCAAGGAAATTGCATTGGCGATGTACGAACAAGGCGCAGATGTTGTTTTCCAAATCGCGGGTGGCACGGGCGTCGGCGTGTTTGAAGCTGCACAAGAGCAGTCGCGTTTCGCCATCGGCGTGGATAGCGACCAGGCAACCATTATTGCCGATAATGACCCTGAGCAGGCAAGTCGTATTTTGACCAGTATGTTGAAGAACGTCGATAACTCGCTGTATCGTGCGGTTGACCTGTATCTGCAAGGCGAACTGTTGATCGGTTCAGCCGAAGCGCTCGGTATTGCCGAGGGCGGCGTCGGCTTGGCAATCAACGATATTTACAACGCAGCCACACCCGAAGAAGTGCAAAATCTCGTCGCGGGTGTCACAGAAGCGGTCACGGCTGGCGACATCGCCGTCAATACCGTATTCCCGGCTGAAGGTGGCGAAGCGGCGGTCGTTGGCGCAGGCTGCGATACGATGCCCGCGACCGACTTCGATGTTGCGGCGGCGATGGAAGGCATGTAATTCGTTAAGTGACGGGGGCAACTTTTTGGGTTGTTCTAACACAAACACGATTAGGTAGGGTTGTAGGGGCGACCCGTTGGGTCGCCTCTTTTTTTATAGACTTTTATGTTGCCAGCGACGATTCGACAGGATTTAGAGTTATGACTTTGCTGTACGCACAAAATGTCGTTAAGGTGTACCCCAACGGCGTCGTTGCAAACAACGGTGTCAACCTGGAAGTCACCAAGGGCGAAATTCATGCGATTGTCGGTGAAAACGGCGCGGGCAAATCCACGCTGATGAAAATACTATATGGGTTAGAACAGCCGACATCGGGCGCGATTTATCTGGATGAAACGCGCGTCATTATTGATAACCCACAAAAAGCCATCGATCTTGGCATTGGAATGGTTCACCAGAACTTTATGCTGGTTGACTCATTTACGATTGCCGAAAATATCGCGCTTGGGCGCGAATCGACGCGCGGGGTTGGGTTAGATCGGAAAAAGGCGATTCAGGATACCGAACAGCTTGCCGCGAGTTATGGCTTGGCGGTAACTCCAACAGCGAAAGTCGAAAATGTCCCCGTCGGTATGCGCCAGCGCGTCGAAATTTTGAAGGCGTTGTATCGCGGCGCACAGATATTAATTTTAGACGAACCCACCGCCGTATTGACCCCGAAAGAAACGACCGATTTGTTCAACGCGATACGCAGCCTGGTTAATCAAGGCAAGACCGTCATCTTTATTACGCACAAACTGCGCGAAGTCATGGAAATCAGCGACCGAGTAACCGTGATGCGCGATGCGCGTCAGGTTGGCACGGTTTTTACACATCAGACGAGTATTCCCGCGTTGGCGCGGATGATGGTCGGGCGTGAAGTCTTTATGGTGGTGGATAAACCGCCTGTAACGCCCGGCGGCGCAGTTTTGGAGGTACGCAACGTGACGTATTCCAACGAAACGGGTCGCGCCATCGTCAAGGATGTGTCGTTTACTGTCCGCGAAAACGAGATCGTGGGGATCGCTGGCGTCGAAGGTAACGGTCAAACCGAACTTATCGAAGTGCTTGCAGGCTTACGCCCGCCGACGACGGGCACAATTATCGTTGACAACAAAGATGTTACCGGGTCCGGCGCGCGCGGAATGCGTGAAGCACAGGTGGCACACATCCCAGAAGATCGCCTGACTAACGGCGTCGCACGCGACGGCAGCATCGCCGATAATTTAATTGTCGATCGGTATTACAAACCGCCTTTCTTACGTGGCGGCTTGCTTGATCTCAATCGCATCATTGAAAACAGCGCGACCATGATCAATGATTTTGGCATTCTCGCGGCGGGCGGCGATCAGCCAGTGGGATCGCTTTCGGGCGGCAACATGCAAAAAGTAATTTTGGCGCGCGAGTTCAGCGCTGACCCGCGCTTGCTGATCGCAGCACAACCGACACGCGGCGTCGATATTGGCGCGATTGAGTTTATTCATCAACAGTTGGTCGATAAACGCACACAAGGCTTGGCGATCTTGCTCGTCAGCGCCGACTTACAGGAAGTGATGAAGTTGAGTGACCGGATCATTGTCATGTACAACGGCGAAATCGCTGCGATCTTCAAAAATACGCCGGATGTAACCGAAGAACTGCTCGGCTTGTATATGCTTGGCGCGCAGCGACAAACCGCCGATGAAATGGAGACGCTGCGATGACAGCACAAACATCCTCCCGCGCCACTGCATCGTCACGGTTGATGATCGCGCTGCTTGCCGCGCTCATCGGCATCGGTATAACCCTGTTCATCACCTATCGTATTTTCGGCGGCGATTTACCAACGCTGATCGATACGATGACACAGCAAGAAGATTACCAAAGCATCTTATTCATCAATGCGCTCGTCGGAGTCAGCGTCGCGCTGTTCATCATCGAACTGCGCGTGGCGGCGCTGCGTGTGACGATCACCGTGGTCGTCGCGCTGGTATTCGGCTTTTTGATGACGATGGTTTTTAATTTGGATAGCTCGAGCCGCTTGGTACGCGGCGAATTTCGAATCGCTGTCCAGTCTGACGCCGAGCCGATTGAAAACGCCGCCACTGATCTTCAGTATGGGACACAGCGCGGCGACGAATTTAATGAGCCTCAGGCGCGCGAACCTGTCCGAGATGTCGCGTATACGTTTGAAGGGCGCACCAACGATACAATTACAGTTTTAGCGTATGCAGCCAACCGCCGCAGTGAAGTCAATTTGCAGGTCGAACTGGTCGACCCAAGCGGCGCGATCATCGCCAGCGCAACGAGCGCAACCGAGCCACAAGTAGACACTTACGAAGATTTACAGTCGGTCAATGACGCAGTGATCGAAAACTTTACGCTGCCTGCCGATGGAGTTTATACGCTGCGTGGCAGACCCGAAGATGTCCCGTTTGGCGTCGCCTTTGGCGAAGCCTTCGAAAATACGCGCCTTGCCTACGATGCGTTTTTGCTCGGTGCGCTTGGTCGCATCGGGCGTTGGGCAGACTGGATCAAAGACGCGCTCACACTGATTTTGGTTGGTTTAGCGATTGCAATTGTCTTTCGAGCGCGTCAATTCAGTCTGGGAGCAGAAGGTCAGCTCTATTTCGGCGCGTTAGTGAGCGGTATTATTGCCTTAAGCGCAGGCAACACGCCAATATGGCTGGTGCTGCCGCTTGCGCTGCTGGCATCGATGACCGTCGGCTTTTTGTGGGGGCTGCTGCCGGGCATCTTAAAAGCCTATCTTGGCGCGAATGAACTGGTCAGCACACTCATGCTCAATACGATCGCCATTCGTTTTTACGAACTCGTCCTGACTTTTCAACTTCAACCGCCTGACGCTGGTTATACGGCGTCTGCGCAGTTTCCCTCAAACGGACAACTTCCGGTCATGGTCGCGGGGACTCAGGTGACAATTGCGGTATTTATCGTCATCATCGCAGTGATAGCAGTATGGCTGTTGATGACACGAACGCCGCTCGGTTACGAAATTCGAGTCGTAGGCGCAAACCTGAAATTTGCCAATTACGGCGGCATCAACACCAAGCGCACGATCATGTTAGCGATGGCGGTCAGCGGTATTCTTTCAGGGTTGGCGGGCGCGCACTTAGCGATGGGCATTCATGGGCAACTGCTGTTGAATATTTCGCTCGCGTTAGCGTTTGAAGGCGTGGTTGTCGCGCTGTTAGCGCGTAACAATCCGCTTGTCATCCCGTTCACAGGTCTTTTGTATGCGTATTTGCGTGCAGGCGCCCAGTTCATGGAACGTGACGCCAACATCAGTTTTGAAGTGGTACGTATCATTCAAGCCGTGATTATTCTGTTGATCACGGCGGACGCGCTGCTCAATTTCTTGCAACGCCGACGCTCAATCACGACGCTGCCGGAACCGAGCACCCCAACGACAACGAGCGAAAACCCACGCTTGATCATCCCGCCGACGGAAGGAAATGCACGTGTTTGAAACCGTCATTCAAAGCATCTTCAGCGCGACGTTCATCGCTGCTATTTTACGTGTGACGACGCCCATTTTGCTGCCTTCATTGGGCAGTTTGATTAGCAGTTTGGCTGGGGTGAGCAATATTGGCTTGGAAGGCATGATGTTGGGTGCAGCGTTTACGGGCGCGGTCGTCAGCGCGTTCGCCGCACCTGTCGTCGGCGCCGATTTAGCGCCGTGGGTCGGGCTGCTTTCCGGCTGTGGCATCAGCGTTTTGATGGCGATGCTGCTAGGCATCTTTCACCTAAAGTTTAAGGGCGACTTATTCTTATCGGGCCTCGCGCTGAACATTCTCGGCTCTGCAGCAACCGTTGCCATCTTATATGAAATAACGGGTAATCGCGGTGATAGCAATGACTTGAACAGTTATCAAATGCCGTTTGTTCAACTCCCAGCAATGGCACAGCCGACTCCAATTAACAACATCGGTGACTTGTTATATTCGGTCGTCTTTTTCTTCCGCTCAGTATTGCATAACCAGAGCATCATGACGTATCTGGCAATCGCGCTGATCGGCGTGGTCTGGTTCATTTTGTATCGCACGCCATTCGGAATGCACTTACGTGCAGCAGGCGAAAATCCAAGCGCGGCGGAATCAGTCGGTATCCGCGTTACGCGCATACGCTATGCAGCACTGGCGTTGAGTGGTTTATTCGCGGGATTCGGCGGCATTTACCTGAGCATGGGGTATCTCGATTTGTTCCAGCGCGATATGACGGCAGGACGTGGCTATATCGCGCTTGCTGCGCCCCTTTTGGGTGGCAATCATCCCGTCGGCACAGGCATTGCCTCGCTCGTATTCGGTTTCTTCGATGCGCTTTCGTTCCGGGTCGGCTCGCTGCAAATCCCTTCGATGCTGCCACAAATGATCCCTTACATCGCAACCATAATGGCGTTGGTGTTATATGCATTGCAACAACGACAAATTTTGCGCGTACGCGCTTTACGTGCCATCCAGGGCGAGAACTTTAACGCGGGATACTGGCGGACAATCTCGCGTTTGAGTGTGCTGCATGTCGCGCTCGCCATGATCGCCGTCATCGGTCTCATCTTGATGATCAGCCTGATAGCCGCGCCCAACGGTTTCGGCGGCGCAGAAACCGCAATCCCATTGGCGTTGATTATCGGCATCCTATCGGTCGCGTTGATTGCGCTCAATATACCGTTTGTTCAGCGTGTCGAACGCATTACGGCGAACGGCGTGTATAGTTTGATCGCAGCCACCCTATCGCTAGGGGTGTATTTTGGCTTATTCTTATCACTGTTCTTCGATACACTGCCCGCCTTTATCTTGGGCAGCGTGTTGGCGCTGGCAGTGTGGCTGCTGTTTGGCGGCTGGCGCATTTTGCGCGCAGAACAGCGCCCATTCGCAACCGCACAATAACAGGATTTCATGATCACACCGATCATTGGCGATTACACTCGCGCCCCAGGTGGGCGACCAAACGATCTCACCACTGTTCGCGCAGTTACGTTCGATACCGCGAGCGGATTACAACTCACCATTGGTGCAATTGCCGAAACCGTCGAATCTTCGAGCGATTCGTTGGCGATTCCCGCGACGATTGCCGTCCGCGCGGCGTTGGAATCGCTCAAGCGCAATTTATCGCGCAACCCGCGTGAACTCTTAATCGATGCTTTTCATCACGCTAATCTTCAACTGCTACAGCATACCCAAGTCACTGGCATTCGCGTCGCGTGTTCGCTCGTCGTCGCTATGATCGTGGATGGAGAACGGCTGTACGTCGCCAATATTGGTATTGGGCGCGTGTATCTGTTCAGCCGTGTACAAGGCTTAATCGCGCTGACGAACGAGCATACCGTCGCCAATCAACAGACTGGAACGGGTAATGCGCAGCCCGCAGGCGCTCTACCTAATCAACCTGTGCGAGCGTTGGGCTGGGGCGCAGATGATGAACCCGATCTTGGCTTTTATGGCGGCGATCTCAATTATGTGGCGGCTCAGGAACGTGGTCTGAACGGCTATGGACTAGTGGGCGGCGATGCGGTTCTGGTGTGTACTTCCGCCGTATTCGGCTGGTCGCCGTCGGGCGCGCCATTCGTGAGCGACGCAGACCTGATCGATATTCTCTCCAACGATCTGGGTATAGAGGCGGCGCAAGCGATTGTCGAAACCGCAATTGAGGCAGGGTCGGCGACGACGATCCCGGCGGCGGTGCTGCAAATTCCGTCACGGCGCCAGCGCGCGGCAGCGAATCGCGGCTTGATCGGGGTGATTATCGCTATTATCGCGCTGGTCGGTGCAATCGGCGTACTGGCGCTGTTCTCGCGCCTTAGTGCGCGCGATGCGCGTAATGCCGAACGCACGGCAACCGCCGAAACCATCATCAACTTGATTGCGCAGACAGACAGTGCCGGAACATCGACTGCACTCGCTCCGACGGCGACGGTGTCAGCTACGCCATCACCGTTTCCAAGCGATACACCGACACGTACCCCTGTCACTTCGACACGTACACGTGTGCCTGCGAGCGAGACACCGTTTCCAACCATTTCTCCGATACCATCGCAAACATCAACGCTGATTGTCGGAGAAATCGGGGCGGTATTTGTCAACAACGGTATTGAGCGAGCACGAGAACTCATCAGGCTGGGCGATTCGGTCGATACTTTCGACGGCACGTATAAACAGATTAACGTCAACAATGTTGGTGCCGCGCTGCAAGATGCGCAATTCTTTTTGCAGCCAAATGCCGAACTCACGATTGAAGATGTCGGACAGAATATCATTCGTGCGGGTGTCACCGTAAACAGCGATGTATTTATCGATGGCGGCGGCTACAGCGAGGGTATTTTTCTCAGCTTAGGCACATCGGTCGATACGGTATTATCGCTCGTCGGCACGTGTATGTCGGTACGCTATTTACAGCCGGATTTGCTCGTCGCTAGCTGCTATAGCGGAATTTGTTCGCTCGATTTCACCGATCCTCAAACCGATGACCGACTGATCCCCGAAGGCTCGCAAGTCATTTATGTACCGAGTCAGCAGCGCGCCTCGAACGACGCGCGGATTTCGGCGGATGAAGCCGCGCGTTACACCAGCATTTTGTCGCTCAGCCCAACCGGACGCCAAACTGCGGATGTATGCCTGTCCGCTTATCTAGCCACCGCTACCGCAACTATTTCGCCGACAACGACCCTTACACGCACAGCAACCATAACGGCAACGACTACCAATACGCCGACGGTCACGCGCACACCGACGATCACACCAATTTTGACGGCGATTCCAACGCGCACGCTGACGGGTTCGCTGACGCCAAGTCGCGCCCCCGCCATCACCTTAACACCGACACGAACACGCACACCAACGAGAACGCCGACACGTACTGCTACTGCGACATCGACACGCCGTCGTACTTTTACACCGACGCCTACCCTGAGTCCGACGATCATGCTCACGTCCAGCAATACCCCAAACACGAACCCACCTGCGACCAACCCACCGCCAGCATTCCCAACCAATACACCGGTTCCACCGACGGCGACTCAATTGCCGCCGTCGGTCACGCCGGAAGCGCCGACCGATACAAATTCCCCGCCAATCGATACGTCAATTCCACCCACCGACCCACCGCCAACTGATATGCCAGTACCACCCACCGACCCGCCACCTACTGATCCACCCCCTACTGATCCACCACCGCCAACCGATACGCCTTGATCGGCACTAGATCACGAATACCGCACGCACAAATGGACTTATTAACCCGTAAAATGATGTAGCGCCGCTCTCTTGGATGCGGTACAGTCGTTCACATTTACGTTCGATATTATTGGAGCGACGTTTTGACGACATTGAAAGAGAAAATCCTTGGTGGTTTATACGGACAGGCGCTGGGGGATGCGTGGGCGATGCCCGCGTATTTTGACCCGGATCGCACCCGTGAAGTTTTCGGTACGATTGAGTCCTTCTTGCCCGCGCCGGATGATCATGAAGTACATACAGGGCTGCCCGCGGGTCGCATCACCGATGACAGCGAGCAGGCATTTTCGTTGGCACGCGAATACATCAAAGCGGGCGGCGTCACACTCGACGCCACCGTGACAGCGATTTTGGATTGGTACGAGCGCACAGGCGGCGATCAATCGCGCTATGTGGGTCCCAGCACGCGACGCGGCGTATTAGCGCTCAAGCACGGTGATGACCCGCGCGAAACGGGTCGTATGGGCGACACCAACGGCGGATCAATGCGTGTCTCGGTTATCGGCTTGCTGCACCCGGGCGACCCAATGGGCGCAATTACAGACGCGATTACATCATGTTTACCCACGCATGGCACGAATGTTGGAATAAGTGGTGCCTGTGCGGTCGCGGCGGGTGTCGCTGTCGCTATGCACGCGGATAGCACAGTAGACGCGGTGATCGCAGCGGGTATGTTGGGCGCAGAGATCGGACGTCAGCATGGCAATCGCTGGATCGGCGCAAGCGTGACCCGTAAAATCGAACAGGCAGTCCGTTTAGCACGCGGAAGCGGCTCAATTGATGAGCGGCTGCGCGCGATTTACAACGAAGTGGGAACATCGCTGGCAACCCCCGAAACCGTGGGTGCTGCATATGGCGTGTTTGCATTGGCACACGGCGACCCAAAGACAGCCGCAATCCACGCGGCGACATTGAGCGGTGACGCTGACACGGTTGGCGCGATTGCGTGCGCGCTGAGCGGCGCGTTTAGCGGCATTAGCGCATTCGACCCATATATCATTGATACGCTCGATAACGACACGGTATTCGCGGACTATGATGTGCGCGGCATTGCAGACGGTTTAGCGGCGATCATTGAGGGGCGTGCATGAGTAACCATATTGTCTCGGTTGGCGATCTCGTCGTCGATCTAATTTTCCCGGTCACGTTACCAATGACTTCCGGTCATCATCAAGATATTAAAGGGATGCGGATTGAACCGGGCGGCGCCTGTAACGTGATGCTTGCGGCGCAGCGCATTGGCGCGACAGTGAGCGCGATCGGCGCGGTGGGTGGCGATGCGTTCGGGCTGGATTTGCTGAACACATTGGCAGAAGAAGGAATTGACGTTTCTGGCGTTGAACGACCTGACAATAGCAAAACAACATTGGTGTTGGTCTTGACCGATACCGATAAGCACGAACATGTTTTTGTCGGTGCATACGGCATGGGACGCGACGCGGTCTACAATGCCGAAGTTAAGACGATTGTGGAATCCGCCGATGCGATTCTGGTACAGGGGTATACCTTATACGAGCCGCGTGTTGGCGCAATGGCGGTGGACGTGATGCAGCACGCTCGCTCGTTGGCGATTCCAGTGTATCTCGATGTGGGACCAACGCTGCATCAGGTCACACCGGAAAAAATCGGTTGGGCAGTCAAAAATACCGATGTGGTTCTGATGACCGAAGATGAAATTGGCGGTGTAAGCGGCGGGCGCAGCGGTAACGATGCGTATCAGTATTTACTGCATCAAGGCGTGAATACAATCGTGATCAAACAGGGTGAACGCGGCTGCACCATCGTGCAAAACGGCTTTCATCAGCACTTCCCCGGTTTTCGCGTCCCAGTCGTCGATACAGTGGGCGCTGGCGATTGCTTCGACGCGGCGTTTATTAGCGCCGTGCTGAAGGGTCACGATTTGCAGAGCGCCGCGACGATGGCGAACGCGATGGGCGCTGCCAGCGTACAAAAAGTGGGTGCGGGTAAAGCGGTACCGAACCGCGCCGAAGTCAACGCGATACTTGCGGGAACAGGACTCGCCTTCTAATGCTCGAATACATCTCGATTAACACGCCCAAGGGCGAATCACTGACCGATATTACGCCACACATCCGCGAGATCGTACACGTCAGCGGTCTTGCAAATGGCTTGTGCGCGCTGGTGGTGCCGCATACAACTGCCGCGATCACGATTAACAGCGCGCTGGACGCGGCGACACCGCGCGATATTATCGCAGAAATCGACCGTCTCGTGCCTAAACGAGTCGATTTTTTACACCAGTACGATACGCCCGCCGACGCCGCCGGACATATCAAAGCAGCATTGATCGGTCACAGCTTACTGCTCGTCATCGCGGATAACGATGTATTGATTGGCAGTTCGCAAAGCGTGCTTTTTTATGAATTTGACGGACCGCGTACGCGCAAGGTGCAGGTCAAACTGATTAGTGGATGATGCAGGCGATTAGCTGTCAGTGATTGACAAATCGCTTTTAGCCAAGTGCTCAGTCAAAAGGATTAAACATGGCTCCCTCGAAAATCATCATTGATACGGACCCAGGCATCGATGATGCGATGGCGATCTACTTCGCTTTACGCTGCCCCGAACTTGACGTGATTGGATTGACGACGATTTTCGGCAATGTGCATACGAGCTTAGCGACGACCAACGCGCTTCGCCTGTTGGAGATCGCCGGACGCAGCGATATTCCCGTCGCCAAAGGCGCGGACGACCCGATTGCTGTCTCGTACGCGGGACCTGTGCCGTACGTCCATGGCGAAGATGGACAAGGCAATGTATACCTCGCGCCGCCAACCACTCAAGCGGTCGCTATGTCCGCCGCGCAGTGGATCGTCGAACAGGTCATGACACATCCTGGAGAGATCACGCTTGTTCCAATCGGTCCGCTCACCAATATTGCGCTGGCGCTGCGTTTAGAACCCCGTATCGCCCAGCACGCCAAAGAAGTGGTATTGATGGGCGGCAACGCGATTGTCCCCGGCAATGCGACGCCCGCTGCCGAAGCGAATATCCACAACGACCCCGAAGCGGCGGATGTCGTGTTCGGAGCATCGTGGCGCGTGACCATGGTAGGCTTGGATGTCACACATCGCGTCCACATGACGGGCGACCATATCGCCCGTTATGCGCAAATCGGTACACCAATGACTGATCATGTCAGCAAAATACTGCCTGTATATCAAGACTTCTTTGAGAAGCAGTATGGCATTAGCGGCATCTTCATTCACGATTCATCGGCAATTGCATACTTGATCGACCCGACACTGTTCAAAATCGAGCAGTGGCCCGTGCGCGTCGAGACCGTCGGTTTTGGGCGCGGCAAGACATGGCCCTCCATTGGCATGACCGATAATACGACGACCGCATGGACGGGTCGCCCGCGCGTGCAAATCGCCGTCGATGTAGACAGCGAACGACTAATTCAACTTGAACACGACCGGATGGTGGAATAGCGTTTAGCAAAATCGACAACAGGCTATCCATATAGAATTATCTTGTGCTTTTAGCGACATGCGAACCGCTAATCGCTACAGCAAAAGGAGTTTGTGATGAACCGTTCTCCCTTGCAGCAGCAAATCGACACGCTGCCTGACTTACTGCGCGCGATCGTCCCGGTCTTTGATAAATCGGCGCGCGACACGTTTGACTTTGAATTGTGCACCAGCATCAAGCGGATTAACCTTGTCGGCTGCGGCGATAGTCATCATGCATCGGTAGGCGCAGAACTCGCGTTCAACCAGATTGCAGGTGTACCCACACAGGCGTACAGCTCACTGACGTATGCACGTTACAACGTCGGCTATCTGCCTCAAACAGGACCCAACACGAATTTGACCATCGCCGTTTCGGTAAGCGGCGTGGTCACACGCACGGTCGAAGCGCTGACATTGGCGCGCAAAGCGGGCGCATTGGGCATCGCGCTGACGGGAAATCCCGACTCACGCTTAGCCACCAACGCCGATAAAATTTTTCAAACCACTGTGCCGCCGCTCCCCGATGAACTACGCGGCATGATCGTACCGGGTGTACGCTCGTATCTCGCCTCGCAAGTCGGCTTGTATTCGGCGGCAATCCGCATTGGTGAAGTGCGTGGACACATCACGACAGCACAAGCCGACGAACTACGGCGCGAACTGCTCGGTCTGGCAGACATCATGGAAGCAACGATCAAGGTGTGCGAGCCAATTTGCAATCAGATTGTCAACGAATGGAGCGACGTACGCGAGATCGTGTTCGTCGGTGCGGGTCCTTTGTATGGTTCTGCGATGTTCAGCGCAGCGAAAGTCTTGGAAGCGAGCGGCGACAGTTCGTATGCACAAGAAACCGAAGAATGGGCACACCTGCAATACTTTGCCGCGCCGCCGCGTGTGCCAACGATTTTGCTCGATGCTAACGGCTTCGATGTTGACCGCATGACAGAGGTCGCGCGTGCCGCGCAAAGCATTGAACGGCGCGTGATTGGGGTGCTGCCCGAAGGCGAAGGACGTATCAGCGCATGGGTAGATACCGTGCTGCCTGTGCAAGGCGATATCCGCGAGGCATTTGCGCCGATTGTGTATAGTGTCGTCGGCGAAATTTTGTCGTCTGAACGCGCCAATGCGCTCGGCTCGGAGTATTTTCAAGGATTTGGTGGCGGGCGCACCGTCGAATGGGCGCAAGGCGCGAGTCGTATCTACGATGGCAGTATGATCGATGATGTGAAGCGCTAAACACAGTTAAAAGTTACCGGGAATCAGTGAACGTATAGTGCATTAAATTCCCGCTTAACTTTTAACTTTAACTTGTCTATTGCCTGGTGAAACCTCATGACTCTTCCCCTTCCATATGTCTGCGTCGGCAGCATTTTCATTGACGATATCGTGTTTCCCGATGGGCGCACGCAAATGGATATTCTCGGCGGTGCTGGCACACACACTGCCGCTGGTGTATGGCTGTGGGGCGAACGTCCTGGCTTGATCGCCAATGCAGGCACAGAAATGCCTGAGAGGGCGTGGAAACGTCTGGAACGCGATTTCGACGTATCAGGTGTGCAGTTCGTCGATGTTCCACAAGGGCGCGCGTGGCAAATCTTCGAATGGGATAACCGACGTACCGAAATTTTTCGGACGCAAACGATGGAGCCGTTCGCGTTTTTCCCTGATCCGATTCATATTCCAGAGTCGTTTCAGCACCCGCAAGCGGCGACGATACTGCGTGGTGCGGTTGGTATTCGCAAATGGCGCCCGTTTTTTCAAAACAGTATCGTTTTATGGGAACCCGACTCGCTGTATATGCAGGCGCAAAACCGCGACGAATTTAAGGCGACACTGGCGCTCCCGGATATGGTATCCCCCAACTTGATCGAAGCACAAGCGATCCTAGGAATCAACGAACCAGAAGCGATCATCCGCTCCATGCTCGCAGATGGGGCAAAAATCGTCGCACTGCGTATGGGCGAACGCGGATCAATGGCAGGGATGCAAGGCAGCGATGACTTGATCTATGTGCCGCCCGTGCCTGTACCCAGCATCATCGACCAGACGGGCGCAGGCAACACCTACTGCGGCGGTTTTTTGGTCGGGTGGAATCGGACACGCGATTTGAAAACGGCAGCCTGTTATGGGGCGGCGGCGGCGAGTTTCGCGCTCGAAACATTCGGCTTGGCAAATCCATCGGGCGCAGATATTACGGTGGAGCGGGATCGTCGGCTGGAATGGGCGATGGAAAACGCGCAAGATCAAAGCGCATGAGCGGCAGCATTCGCCCTTTTAATACGTTTGATTCATGTCCGCCGATGCGAATCGCGCCGTGCTTGAGGTAAAACGCTTCGGCAAACGGATCACTTTCAAAATCCAACCGCTCAAAGCCGAGTGCAAGCGCCAACTTGAGCGCATGATCGAGCAGCCGCGATCCGTAGCCTTTTCCCATCGAGTCGGGCAGCACGAACAGACTTTCCAGCCAGATCATGCGCGCGTCACGCGGACACAGTTGGTGGTAGCCGATGATACGCCTGCCGACTTCCAACACATAGGTATGACTGGTTTCGATTTGTTCCGGCGTCACACGCAGATACGGCAGCGCTTTCGCCATAAAATCTTTGCTGTAACCCCAATGCGCTTTAGAAGCGATGGTAAGCACCGTCAATGGCTCGGCATCCAGAATCAGCGCTTGACGCAAAATCGGGTCGCTCATGCGCTCATCTCCACCGCTATCAGTGAGTACAAAAGTGCTGCCTCGATCAAGCTGTCGATGACGACGTATTCATCCGTGCCGTGCGCGTTTGCACCGACCGGACCAAATCCACACACCGTCGGGATGCCGTGTTCGATCAACAGATAGCCTTCGTTGGCGGGACCCGCGACGACTCGTGATGGCGTTTCGCCGGTGACGGCGTGCGTTACCCGTTCTAATACTCCGAAGATTGCCGCGTTTTCATCGCTGATGGCGGCGGGCAAATCGCTTACGGTTTCGACTTCGAATCGTAATTTCGGCTGTTGATCGACGATCAAAGCAATTTCGGCGTCGATCCAGCCGCGCACTTGTGCCGATGATATTTCGGGCGTCAGCCGTGCATCGACATAGGCAGCACACTTATCGGGCACTATGTTCATCGCTGTGCCGCCTTCAATTAACGTGCCAGGTGTGATCACGGTGCGAAATCGATCAAAGTGGCGCGCCGTCGAAAACTCGGTCGTGATGTGTTCGAGCGCCAGCAATAATCGCGCCATGCCTGTAACCGCGTTTGCGCCCGAACTGCCGTTTTGCCACGCCGGAAAACCCGGATGTGCTGCTTCGCCATAACAGGTAATTTTGACGCGATACAAGCCGCGATGTCCCAGAATCGCGTCATGAGCGCTGTAACAGTAAATCGCACCTTTGCCGCGCAGTAAGCCGTGTGTGTGCAGCCATTTAATGCCGAGTGTTCCCGTTGCGCCGCTCTCCTCATCGGGGACACCGATGAACTGCACGGTTCCGGTATAACCACCCCACGTCTTAAGCGCGACCAGCGCGAACAACGCCGCCGCCATGCCGCCTTTGGTATCGATAGCACCGCGCCCGTATAATTTACCGTCGGCGATGATGCCGCCGAACGGTGGATACGTCCAGCGCGCAGCATCACCTACTGCGACCGTATCAAGATGACCGATCAAGAGCAAATCAGGGTCGCCGTCACCCAACGTAACGATCACATTCGGGCGGCGCGGATTATCCCCAACAATTTGCGCGTCTAGCCCAAACCGTTTCGCCCAAAAGAAAAAGCGGTCTGCGACGGCAAGTTCATCATCGATGCCATTGACGCTGGGAATTTGTAGCAGACGGCGCGCGAAACCGACGAGCTGATCGCGCTGACGTTCCAGGATTGCCCGGAGTTGAATTTGTGTTTCCACGTTCATGATCCCTGTAAGCGTGTCAAAGCGTGCTATTATAACGCCATATGCTGTCCCTACGCTTGATCGACGCCCGCCGCACATGACCCATACGCAGCCGTAAAGCGTGCGAAACTTGGAGTCAATCACGTTATTTATCACCGAGGTAATCATGAATCGTCCGCGCATTTTGCTGTTGATGATTTTCACCACGCTGTTCTTGTTTGCACTCGCGCTGTACGCGCCCATACTTTCGGCACAGAATGCGCCATCGGGCGACCAACCCGGCGACGCGATTTATGGCTTAATCGATGTCGATGGCTCCGAAGTCCGCGTCGGACCAGATTTCGCCTACGAATCGATCGGTCGGCTGCCGCTCAATTCGAGCGTCGAGATTCTCGGTCGAGCGGGCGATTTTTTTCGCTCATGGGATGGGCGTCAGTGGCTTGAAATTCAATATGGCGAACGGCGTGCATGGGTGTATGCCCGCTTGATCCGTACCAGTACCGCGTTCAACTCGATTTTCCCGACCGGACGTCTGCTCCCACGGAATGCCGATGGGCGCGTGCCAGATGGTTTTGATCTTTCAACCGAAGTCTGTGATCAATGGGTTGGCGATTACACGCTGTCTGGCAATTTTATGGCGGGCGATGCGACGCTGAGCGTGACGTATCCGCCGCTGCAAGGCACGTCGGTATACAGCGTGATCGTGATCGCACCCGATGGTTTCCGTACTGCGTTCGACAGCGAAACGACGACAGGCGTTATTGAACTGGCGCGACTGCCATCGATGGCAGGCACCTATACGTGGCGCGTTGCGCCGTATTGGACGAACAGCACCAGTCGTTTCAACTGGCAGCAGATTTGCCTGCTGCAAACAGGCGGCACATTCGATAAGCCCCTTACAGGTTACCCTGCGACGGCGACCGCACAGGCGGCTGCGGGACAGTAAACACTTTAATACAAAGCCACAGAGCAAAAGAAAAGACGCAGCGAGACTCTGTGGGGGGCGGGCGCATCAAAACCCTCCGCCCCCGAACAAGTTTAAGCGTGGGGTTAGTTGATGAGTGCCTCGACATTATCCAAAAAGCCGAGCGTCGCATCGTAGATGTTTTGCGCGTTGATCGCGTTGTTACGCGCGACGCGGATGATTCCAGAATCGAACGCGCCGCATACCGTCAGCAGTTCAATCGATGTATTCAGGTAAAAATTCGCTGTCTCCAGGCGTGGCACATAGCGCTGTAATTCGGGCAGTTCGCGTACATCCTGCACGTTGTAGAGGTATTCGGTTACGAACGGTGGCGGGCTGCACGGCATGATGTCCCCCGTGCTGACATTGAACCAGAATGATGCCAGATTGACGGCAAAATTATTTTGCGCGACCACATACGCGCGAATGCGATCCAGTTGCGCTTGCTGAATTTCGGGCGGGATGATGACGATATTGGCGGTGACAAGCGGCAGCAAACCCGCCGCGATTGGAATATTCAGCACATTCAGAATATCACGCGTGCTGTAATTGCTGATCCAGCCTTCGATGCCCAAATAATTGACATACAACCATGAGCCGTCCTGATTACGCTCTAAAACCGGTACAGTAGCACTGACAGGTACTAAGCCGATGCGCGTCTCCTGGATCAAGGGCAAGCGGCGCAGATTAGCGTTTTCGAGCAGGAACGCAGCGAAACCGGGATCGCCGTTAAGCGCTTCACCCACCAGCCCGGTCGTGAAATCGGTGAGCGGTAGCACTTCTGGGTTGAAATCCCAGTCGAGCATTTCGTTAAAAATCCAGCCAAGATTGGTCATGCGTCCTGGTCGGCGGACTTCAAACCAAAATCCATCCAGATTGCGCCCGATAATCTCGACGATCTCGTCTTCAAATACCGACGCGACCGCTTCGGCGTCTTCGCTGGGCAAAACGCGCACAAATGCGCTTTCGACCTGTACATCGGCGCGGATGGCGCGCGGTGCATCGCTGAACATAACGGTGGCGGTCGCTTCGGGCGCGGTTGTCGGTGCAAGCGTCGGCGTAGCGCCACCCAACATGCCAGAGTCATCCTGGGCGACGACGATAACTGTACCCATCATTATGAGCGTGAGCATGAAAGCTGTTTTTCGCATCTGATCGTGCTTCCCGTAGGAGCATGGCTGTGCCATACCCGATGACAGATAAGAGCATGGCTGTGCCATACCCCTACAAAAGGCTTTTACCTAACGCTGGGTGACGACCCACTCGCCCACATTCCAGTACGGAACCTGCCAGCGTGGGTCGAAATTGTCAATGCTGCTGCGTGCCGCGATCATTTGATCGACCACGAACAGCCATGCATACGGATAATCGGCTTGGATCAATGTTTGTGCCTGGCGATACAAATCGGCGCGCACATTCGCTTCGCAATCGGCTACCGTGCGCGCTTGATACAGTAGATTTTCAACATCAGTATTGACATATGATCCGATATTTTCGCCGTCGTACAAAAAATCACCTGCACGCGCGAAACGGTTAAACTGATCAGGTTCGACAGGATAATTCTCTACACTGATGATCAGCGCCGCGTCAAAATTTTGCACATCCGTGAAACTTGTGTCACCCGCTTGCAAATTGAGACTTATCCCCAGTCGGGACAACTGCTGGCGCATCAATGACGCAACAATCGACGCTTGCGTACTATCGGGGTACAGCAGCGAAATTTGTAGACTTGTCCCTTCGGGCGCATACAGACAGCCGTAACACTCACGCACACCGTCGCCATCTTCATCGACCCACCCTGCTTCGGTCAATAAGCGTGCAGATTGTGCCGGATTCGTGCTAATTGGCGCAAGACTAGGGTTGTATGCCCATGAAGTCGGCGTTTGGTTGGCAGGCATAATCGTGCCGTTTCCATTGAGCGCCGCATCGATGATTGCAGCGACATCCAAGCCAAGCTGAAAAGCCTGACGCACGCGAATATCACCGAACGCGATGTGATAACCCTGATCGAGCGCTTCACCATCTTCACCAAACGCCGATTGTGGTTCGCGTGCATCCGCTAGATTGAAAACGACGCTGTACCATGTGTTTCCGGTCGTTTCCAGCAGTTCGACCTCGCCACGTTCGGCAGCGGCGCGAATATCGTCACGCCGTAGAAACAGTGGATTGACGATGATATTGAGGTCACCCTGCAAGAACAAATCAACCGAGTCGTCGGGCGATGGCACATCGACATATTCATAGGCGAGCGTCCCGTTCTCGTGCAGCAAGCGCACCGAGTCACTGCTGTTCAAATCATCGTAGCGCAGCCCATAAGGGCTGGCGGTGACGCGAGGTTCACGGCTGCTGGGGTGACGCGCGAAAAAGGTATCACTCGAAACGCCGCCTGTGATCGCCTGCCACAGCGCATCGCGAACGTAGCGATCAGCGAGGTTATCGCCCAACCCATCGACGCGATCGCGGAAATTGGCGTCATAAATATGCGCGGGCATGATCAACGTATCGACCGCCGCAAGCACATCGCAATTGGGGTCGCGCAAAACATAACTTATGGTTCGCTCGTCAAGCACCGTCGCCGCGCTAAATGTCGCGCGCATGTTCTCCGCATATGGGGATGACAGAACGCCCGTCGTCAATGCCAGATACGTAAAATACACATCGTAGGCGCTAATCGGCGTGCCATCGCTCCATGTTTGATCGGTGGCGATTTGCACGGTCAGCGTTGGCTGTTCGAGATCGATAGTGTCCAAGTCAAATGTCCAGCTTTCGGCAATCCCGCCGAAACCACCTGGTGCATAGGTACGTGCCTCCAGATCGACGCCGATCAACGACGGGAATAACAAGCCGACCACGCGCCCGCAAGACACGTTTTGGCACGCCAGGGGGTTAAAGGTGTCGATCTCGTCTGCGCCCGCCGCGCCTTCACGGATTACGCCGCGCCCGCCCGCGTCGTCCTGCGCCCGCACCGAGACGACCGATAACAAAAGACCCAAGATAAACAGTTTCAGCACATGCCGCATACCGCGCGCCTTTCGTAGGGGCATGGAATGACCATGCCCATTGTTTCATCGTTTTCGGTTTTTAACGTTTTAAGAAACCCAACCATGCCGAAAAACTGCCAATCTCTACGCCGCTTTGTAACCCATCGATCAACTCACGCGGCGAACCGCCGGGGTATGGTGCGCTCAAGCCTGCCAGCGCTCTGTACTCGTTGTAATCGACCAATGCCAACGCCATATAGAGCGCACTGCGCGTCGCGTAATGCGCGGATTCATCCGGGTTGAGCGCCAGTGCCGCTTCGATATCGTCGCGCGCCAAGTCGTAATTGCCTTCGGCAGCATGGACAACCGCGCGATTGTTGAACGCGATGTCGTAAGTCGGGTCGAGCGTGACAGCGACAGTAAAATCACCAAGCGCCAAACCAAAATTGCCCTGCACGGTATACAACATGCCGCGATAGTTGTACGCTTGTACATTTTCCGGTTCGAGTTCGATGGCACGGTTGAAGTCCGCCAGTGCTTCGGGGTCAGCCCGCTGCACGAAATAGGCATATCCACGCGCTGCATAAGCGGGCGCGAAAGTCACATCGGTCAATAACGCACACGTATAGATGCGAATCGCCTGTGTGTAGTCTTGCTGCGTAAAGAACGCGTCGCCTGCGCCGATGAAGAAACTCGCGGATGCATTCGGCACGATCCGCGCGCATTCTTCGTTCGTCACGGGTATGGGCGTCGCCGTCGGTTCAACGGATACTTCGGGACTGAGTTCCTCGATCACGTCGGGCAGCAGCGTCGGCGTCGCCTCGATGAACGGCGTCACGAGGTTCAGGTCTGGAGTCGCGGTCGCTTCAACAAATGGCGCGGTCGGGGACGCCTCTTGTGCCAGCGCCGGGATCAACATCATGAAGGCGATCCCTAGCGCGAGTAAGACGAAAATAGAGCGGCGCATCGGCATCAGCCTTCCGGCTCGAAATCGGCGGTCAGGAGCCAGATGCCATCATCCAGGCGTAAATCGAACGTGAAACGCGATTCGAGCGCACCCGCCGCACTTTGCACACGGAAATCGGCATTGGAACCTGTCAACAGCAGATAATCCTGATATTGCTGAAGCGCAAACGCTGAATAAATAATCCCCAACAGCGCGTAAGGCTGAGCGTCGGTCTGCGCGTAGACAGGCGCGGGGGCATTCTGAGGACGATCCGGATTGCGGAAGTCGGCGATCACGTTGTCGATGCCGGTCAGGTCAATCGCGGATTCAAGATCGGCAATCGCGTCGTCATACTGTCCTTGCAGCGCTTGAATGACCGCCCGGTTGTTCAAAGCGATGACGAACCCACTATCTAACGACAGCGCTTCGTTGAAGTCCGTCAATGATTCTTCGTATTCAGCGCGCAGTGCATACACGATACCGCGATTGTTGTGCGCTGCGATATTGCTCGGCTGTAACTGAATAGCACGCGAATAATCTTCAAGCGCGCGTTCATAATCGGCACGTTGTGTCAGCACCAGCGCCCGCCCCATATATGCGGGGACATGCGCGTCGTCAATCTCGAAGAGGATGCAGGTAAAGCTGTTGATGGCACGCGAGTATTCACCCGCCGCATAAAACCCTAAGCCTTCACCCATGTAATAACTGGTACGAATATCATCGGGTTGACCGACAAACTCGGTGCATATGGGCGGAATAGGCGTGGGAGCCGCCTCTTGCGCGAACGCTGGCAGCGCGGTGGTGAGCAAAACGATGAACAGGACGAATACCAGTGAGCGTTTCATTGACTGCACTCCTTTAGGATTACGGATTAAAAGCATTACGATCGCGTGGATTCAGGATTTCTTCAATCGGGTCTCGCTGCGTAAGCGGTGATAACAGCGACCTTACCAGCAGCAGATCGCGTCCAGCGACCTCAATATCGCTCAACGCCGAAACAACTTCGGTCTGCGTGATAAAGAATTGATCGGCTGGGCGGCTGCACGCATCGACAAACACCGCCACAGCGCGATTGATGCGATCGTTGGCACCGCGCAGCGTGCGTAAAAGCGGTTCGAACTGTGGCAAACTCGCTACGTCGGCATCGAGCGCGCGGCTGGCGTCAACAGGCTGCGGCGCACTATTACACGAGACTGAACTGCCGACCGCCAAATTCACCCAGATATCATTGATGCGGAATAATGTGCTGTCACTCTGGTTCACATTCGCTGCCAATTGGTCGGTGACACGGCTGTAGTTGTACAAGTATGAGGTATCGAACGAATTCCGCCCCACACTAACAATGCCGAGCGCCCATGAGCCTGTCCAATACAGTTGTCCGTTGTAGTTCAACTGCACCCAATAATACGTGCCGCTGCCTAAATGCGCGGTGATCTCCGCAAGCGTAGAGTCCGTCGTATTGAACGCGAAATCTTGCGGCGTGACCTGACGGTAATAGAGCGGTGTGCCGACGGGAACAAAGACCTGGTCGCGATACACGCGAACAAACGGCGCGGGATTGACACCATCGACGGGAAGCTGCGCTATATCGCCGCTCCATACCAAAAGCGTGTAAAAAATCCAGCCGAGCTGCCCGTTAGAATCGACCTGAAACCACTGCCCATCGGGACTACGCCCGACCGCCATGAGCGTTACCGCTGCATCAACCACTGCGACGCGCGGAAAATCGCGTCCAGGACCTTGTCGCAGCGAGACAATATCCTGCGTCGTTACATAGACGCCAGTATCGAGGGCGATGCTGGCGTCGGGCGACGGCGCGCTTTCTTGCGCACGCGCTATGCCGATCACGCCGCCTATCAGCACCGCGACAAGACACAGGCGGAGCAATTTATTGATCATCGTCGTCCTTACTGTGTCCATGTCAAAATCGAGTCGATATCGAGAACGCGCGGGTTCAGCACTTCAACCAGATCGCCCGTCGCCAAATCGAGAATGTAAAGGCGCGGACGCGCGGTTTCTAGTTGACGCTCCTCGTCGGTGATAATTGAAAGTGCGATGAGGCGATCATCCCAACTTCTGAGAACTCGAATAAGCGAATCGGACGGCGCGAAGCAGTAGCGATTCGTTCTTCCTGTTTCATGGTCATAAATTTCCAACGCAGGGCGATAATTATCGTCGCGGCTCAGTCCCTCAAAGACGCCATTACTCAATACTGAGGTGTAGCGTTCTGTCAACGACCAATTACCAGCTTGGACGCCAATCGGCAGCAGTCCAAAAATCGACCGTTCGCCCGTCGCCGTATGGTAGATGTACCAGTTCACGTCATTACCGACCTGGTAATAAAATAAGTCGCCGCTTGGATGCCAGATGACGCGAATACTGGTGTTATCGGGTTCGACCAAGCGCGCGAAATAGATCGTCTCGCCGCGCGCATAGTCCACGATATAATATTTGTAGCCGTTGCCCGTACCGCCATTGAACGATTGGCGCGCGACCACGACTTCACGTCCACGCGGCTGCTCACTCACAATTTCTGCGCCTAACTCGTTGATCTGCACACCATAAGCTGGCTCGAACGGCTCGCTGTACTCGCCTGTATCGGCGTCGTAATACTGCACCAACGTGCGCGATCCACCGCGGTCTGGCAAGAAACCTTCGTAACGATATTCGACGGTATGCCCATCGAACCACGTCGTGCCAAAGATGAGCGGCGATTCGCGCGGCGTGAACAACTGCGTCAGTACGCTCCCGTCGGGGCGTGAGACCGTGATCCCATCGTCAAAGTTCAACAACCAGGATCGATCAGGCGAGTATTGACAGTTGATACAGCGCGGAATTGTCTCGTCCAAGCGCAGATCGCCCGTACGTGGGTCAAGCGCAAACACGCTTTCTTCATTGATCAAGGTGACGAGCAGTTCACCGCCAGGCGCATAACTTTCTGGCGCATCGTCGGTCGTATAGCGCGTGAGCGGACAAAAATCCGTGATTTGCCCGCGTTCGGGCAGCGCGTAAATTTGTGCGGCAGGCGGCGGCGATGTCGGCGTGATCGTCGGTGTCAGCGTCGGCTGTGCGCCGCCAATCCCCACGAACGCTTGTGTCGGCGTCGCTTGTACGCTGATCGCACGCGGGTCAAAGGTGCGTCCCGGCTCGGCGGTTTGCGTAGCGAACGCCGCTAAATCGGTGTATGGGGTGAGCAGTTGATAGATCGTAATTGTGCCATCGCCGTTACGCGCGGCGATCAAGCGCTGATCCGGACTGAGCATGAAGTCGTTAAGGTTAAATCCGCCTGTTTGCTGGCGATATGCGTCTGCGATCAAGCTGATATTGACGCCCTCACCCGTTTCTGCGCGGCGCGGTACATACGCACCTTGCGTGCGGTCGCCGGTGCCAATATCGATCAAATAGACCTGCTGCGGCGGTGCTTCACCACCTTGATCGGACGGCGGCGCGCCTGCACCCGATAAACCTTCGCATAAGAGTGTTTCGAGTTCTGCGATTTGTTCAGGCGTTAAACCGTCGATCAATTCGCGCCAGCTTTGCGCATAGCCGACCGCTTCACGGGCGAAACGCTGCGTTAAGCAGGCGGGAACGCCCGCGATTACTGCCGGCGTTGGTGTATAAAATGGACGCGTCGGCGTCGCTGTCGGAAAAAATACGCCTTCAATTACTTCAAGCGGCGCGGGCAGTGCTTGGCACAACGTACGCGCCAGTGCCATCAAATCGACTCCGCGCAAGGTCAGCGTCAGCCGTTCCCACAGGTTAATCCAGCGCTGCCACTCGTCAGGGAACGCTTCGACCAAACACTGCGGCACACCCGTTGCGTCGAATGTCAGCCCATAAATCCGTTCTGGTGCCGACCCACTGTCAAAATTGATCCCCGATACATACGCTGTCGTATCATCAACCCAGCCGTATTCACGCGAGTCGACATACGGCAAGTCCGCTCCGGCATAATGCCAGACCGCGCCTTCGCCAAACCGATAAATCACGATTTCGTTGCCAGGATAATGCGGGCTGTATGGGCTGACGCTGTACACTGCCAGAAAATGCCGCCAGTCGTCGCTAGGATACACGGCATCGGGTACGCGACCTGGAAACAAATCGAACAGCAAACTATCGCGCGTCCCAGCGAGCAGATCGACAATTTCAACGCCTTGTAGTTCACCCCGATTGATGCTGTACAAAGTGCGCCCACGCGCCGGGTCGCTTCGTAACGATGAAAGCGACTCTATAGTAAAGTTTTCGCGCCGGATGACATCGCCCGACGGAATACCCCATTCCCACCATTCATAGCGACTGCCTAAACTGCGTTCTGTGATCAATGATGCGCTGTCAGCGGCAAATCGATAACTTTCGAATGCATCGCCGTAATTCAGGTCTTGGGCGATCACGTCGCCAGTCATCATGTCGAAGCGCTGAAAATCGACCAGCAGTTGGTCGCCCGCCGCGTTATACGTGAAAATCGGGCGTGCAGTGGCGCTGCTGCGTGCCGCTGGCTGAATCGTACGCACCAGTGCGCCTGACGCAAGATCGTAGATTTTGACTGCGCCATTATTGGCGTCGCCTGCCTCTAATAGAGCGATTTGCGTACGATCCGGATTAATGGTGTAGGCGCGCACGCCAAGCGGTTGAATCAAATCGAATGTGCCGCGTCCGGTCGTCTCGTCCAAGATGTAGACCAGCAAGCCATTTTGTTCGGGCGGCACAGTCACCGGATCGAGTACATCGACGAGCGTAAACGTGATCGCATGATCATCATAGCTGCGTGCATAATTATCGCCAAGCAGCGCGCGCACCAGCGAACTGCCAACCCGGTCGTTCGCCGCGCCGACGATCTGGCTAACGCTGCCAAAACGGATGGTATTCAACGAACGCATTGCCACCGCATCCAGCGACGCACCAAGCGGGATGCGCGTAACAACGGCAGTTTGTGTGTCGATTTGTATCAGTTCACGCGAATCGAGCGGGCGATGGTACACAATGTCATCGAATTGGCTGAACCACACATCGATGGGGTCTTGTTCGAAGCGTCCGGTTTGAATTTCACCTGTAGGGGTGAACAAATCGCCATCGAGATCGAATAACTGCAAACGGCGTGGTAGCGCGGCGATGATTAGATTATCTGGCGCGAGAACAAAACCGTTGCGGTTATCGAAGAACGGAAGCACATCAACCCGACCGGGCAAACGCGAATTATCAATATCAAGCGCGTTCGGCAAATCCCATAAATATGGAACAATCGTCGTGTCATTCTCGCTGCGGCGTAGTTCCTGGCGTTCTGGCACGACCACGCTCATCAATAAATACGTGTCATCTTGGCTGAAAATCAACGGCGATTGTAGACCGCGCGATCCGTTCGGCTCGATAGATGCCGCCAGCACACCCGTACTGGTCTCGAACAGATCGACCACGCGCCCATTGGCGACAGCGATATAACGCCCGTCGTGACTGAGCGTATAATGTCGCCCAAAATCGAAATCCTCGTACAGCGTGACCAGCGGTCGATAATTTCGCGCATCGACGATTTGCAACTGACCTTGATCGTTCGTCCATACGAAGCGATCAAGATTCGGGTCATAATCGATCCCAGTCGGGCGTTGACGTCCAATTGTCAGGATCGGACGCAGCAATTCCGGCGACTCGGTTTGACCCCACGCTGACGAGACCAGCGCGAAAACGCCAGTCAACGCAGCAGCACTCACGAACAGCACGGCAAGCAGTCGTTTCATGCAGAATATCCAGTGCAATTGGGCAATTAGGTTTACAAATTGGAGTATATGCGATATTTAAATTTTGTGCGCGTCGCCAACTTTAACGGCTTGCTAACGCTTTCACGCCGCATTCCCCACGCTGTCGCGCGTTTCGGGTATGCTCAGGATAGTTCGGCAATCACAGGGGAAAATTTATGCGAATTTATCGTAAATATCGAGGTAGTCAGGACACTGTCATGCTGCTACGGACGTTTGTTATCGGGCTGATAGTCGCTTTATTGGCAGTGTCAGCGGCGGCGCAAGCCACCACCTGCCCTGCCAACGTGATTTTGGCGCTGGCACGCGCGGGGTCAACATGTGTGAGCATCGAACGGGATCAAGCCTGTTTTGGCAATGGCGGGGTACGCGCGACCGGATTTGACGGGACAGAATTGTTCAACCAAACAGGCGATCTCATCAGCGCCGAAGCCATCCAGACACTCAGCGTTGGCGATGGCGACGAGTACAGCGCCGCGCTTCTGAACGTACAAGCATCCCTCCCAACAAATGCGGGAAGTGATGTCACGATCTTTGCTTTTGGCGATGTCACGTTCACAAATAACGCACCACCGCTGACAGAAATTCTCATCACCGCGACAGGTACGCTGAATATACGTGGACTCCCCACCGACAGCGCAGAAATTTTGACGCAAATTGGAGTGCGTGAGTCGCTGACTGCGAACGGACGAACGGCTGATAACACGTGGGTGCGTGTGATCGTGACGGGCGAACGTGGACAAGGTGACATTGTGGGATGGGCGGCAGTCAGTTCAATCACAACACAGGCGGATTTATATACGCTGGCGGTCGTCAGTGATGTAAGTGTCGGTTTCCTCCATCCATTTGAGGATTTTACGATTGCGACTGCTTCCAATGATCCGATCTGTGATGGCACGCCAGAAAGTGGTGTCTTAATTCAGACTTCAAACGCCGATGAAGCCGTTCGGTTGATTATCAATGATGTTACGCTTGATATTGCTGGGACGGTGTTTTTGCAAACCAATTTTGATGGTTTAGCCGTAAATGTTCTCAATGGTGAGGTCATTGAATCCGACAATAATTACTTACCCACTGGAACCATTACGCGCACCCGTATCGAGGGTTCAGATACACCCGTTCCATTTTCTCCAAATGACATGATCGGACTGCCGATCAACAATTTACCCGTGCGCTTCGCAATCCCCGAACCGCTCACGACCGACGAGATCGATCAAGCGCGCATTGCTTACCAGGCGCGCTTCGTGACACCGACCGCTCCACCGCCCGATCCCACTTTACTGGCGGCTTGTGTCCGCACGTTGATCATCAACGCCGATTTGCGCGCGGGTCCCGGCACCAATTACGAGATCATCAACAGCATCAGCGCAGACACACGCATCAATCCGGTCGTCGCTGCCAACGACATCAACGGCGGTAGCTGGTATCAACTGCAAAACGGCAACTGGATCAGCGCGGCGCTCGTGAGCGAAAGTGGTACTTGTGAACCCGTCACGATGACCACCTATGCCGACGCACCTACACGCAATCGCCTCAGCCTGGAGACGTGCGGTACGACCAATGGACCGCTGCGCGCGGGACAAACCGTCATTATCGAATTCATCCCGCCCGCTTTCGATAACCTGAATGACGCCAATAACGCGACGCGCATCGATCCGGGGCGGATCATCATCGAAAATCGGCGTGGGTCGGTCAGCGTGTCCAATCCACAAGCGGTCGGCGGCGGGCGCTATGTACGCATTTTCTCGACGACATGGACAGCCGCTACCGGAACCTATCGCATTACGGGCGACCGTCTGAGCTACGAAGTGATCTGCGATGTCGTCGTGTCTGTCGGGTAAAAAGACTTAACGCAAGGCGCAGGAAAAATAGGGTTCAGTTCCTTGCGCCTTGCTTTTCTTACTTTGCGCCTTTTTGCTGGGTTTTTATTCCACCGTCACGCTTTTCGCCAGATTACGCGGCTGATCGACATCCGCGCCGCGCAGGGTCGCCACATGATACGCCAACAGTTGCAGTGGGATGACGGCTAAAATCGGCGTCAAAAAGTCCGGCGCTTCTGGGATGTAAATCACGTGATCAGCTTTTTCAGCGATGGTGGTGTCGCCCACTGTCGCCAACGCGATTACGATTGCGCCGCGTGCCTTTGCTTGCTCAATCTGGCTGATCATCTTGTCATACAAACTGTCTTTAAGCGCAATCGCCAGCACAGGCATGTGCTGATCGAGCAAAGCGATGGGTCCGTGCTTCATTTCGCCCGCCGGATACCCTTCGGCGTGGATATAGCTGATTTCTTTCAGCTTGAGTGCGCCTTCGAGCGCAATCGGGTAGTTGATGCCGCGCCCGACGTAGAGAAAATTGCTGTATTGATAAAGCGCACGCGCCAACGCGCTTACCGCGCCGTCGCATTCGAGCGTTTCACTCACCAATTCGGGTAAATGCGCCAGGTTACGCGCGTGTTCATGGCGCTGTTCGGGCGTTAGTACGCCGCGCAACTGACCCAGCAGCACTGCGAGCAGATATTGATCGACAATGCTCGACGTAAACGCTTTGGTCGATGCGACGCCGATTTCGGGACCTGCGTGCATGGCAATATAGCCGTCGGAGACGCGCATCGCCTGGCTGCCGATCGCGTTGACGATACTCAGCAAGCGTGCGCCTTTGTCGCGCGCTTCTTCCATCGCCGCCAGTGTATCGACAGTTTCGCCGCTTTGCGTGATCGCGAGTACCGCCGTCCCCTCGTCGATGATCGGGTCACGATAGCGATATTCACTCCCATAATCGACTTCGACATGCAGCCGCGCGATCCGCTCGATGTAAAATTTGCCGACCAAGCCACTGTAGTAACTCGTGCCACACGCGACCGTCACCATTCGTTGAATCGCCGCCGCACGTTCGGGCGTCAAATTCAATTCGGGGATCACGACTTCATCGCGTTCAAAATCGACGCGCCCACGAATCGTATCGGTGATGCTGCGTGCTTGCTCGAAAATTTCTTTCTGCATAAAGTGCTTGTATTCGCCCTTCGCCGCGCTTACGGGGTCATACGGAATGACATGGACTTGCGCTTTGACTTTCGCGCCATCGAGCGTGCTGATACTGACGGTATCCGCCGTAACGACTGCGATTTGACGACTTTCAAGAAAGATCATGCGCCGCGTTTGTTCCAGAATCGCTGGAATATCCGACGCGATAAAGTTTTCGCCCTCACCCAATCCAACGGCGACTCCACCTGCGTTGCCAATCCGCAGCGCGACTAATCGATCGGGTTGGCGACGGCTGAATACGACAATCGCGTGTGCACCACGCAGATAGCCCGCCGCGACGCGCGTTGCGTCGACAATATCGCTGTGCACACCGTCATCCGCGAGTTTAGCGATAAGTTGGACGATGACTTCGGTATCGGTCTCGCTTTTGAACTGAACCCCTTCTGCCATCAGTTCTGCGCGCAGTTCGAGGTAATTCTCGACAATGCCGTTGTGAACCACGACAAAATCGCCATTCATACTCACATGCGGGTGCGCGTTATGTTCGGCAGGCACACCATGTGTCGCCCAACGGGTATGCCCGATGCCGATATGCCCGGAAATCGGATCGCGTTCAAGTTTATGCTGTAAATTGATAAGTTTGCCGACATCGCGGCGTAAATGGATCATGTCGTCACGGATGACCGCCACGCCCGCCGAGTCATAGCCACGATATTCCAAACGGCGCAAGCCGTTGATGATGATCGGCGTCGCGTCGCGCGCGCCAATATAGCCAACGATGCCACACATGCTGGTTTCTCCCCTTATAGAGTTGGTTGATCTCCACTCGTATCGCCCTCTGTCCGCATCTGTCGCCAGATGGTTTTACGGCACACGTTTCATCCAAATTTTTTGAAGGGGGAAAGATGGGGATGGTGGAAGCATCCCGGCGGCATCCGCTGATCTGTCGATTTTCGCGCGTATTGCATTGCGCTTAATCTCATCTTGAGATGAGAAACCGCCACCTCGTCAACTCGTGTAGCATACCGAGTCCATGCGCTGGCTTTCCCCTTTATCACGCTTGTCCGAATGACCTCGTTTCACTTATTCGTACGATAGACAAGCGATGATACAAGCCTTTAGAAAGCATGGCAAGGTTAGCTCATAAGCTTCGTGCTTTATTCTATTTAATTACTGTAACATCTCACACCAATTTCTATCCAATTTCAATCCACTTACCCAATAGACCATATGTTCTGTAAAATGTATCATGTGTAATGATTTGAAAAACCTCTGTAGATTGTCAGAAGGAGACTATATGAAACAGGAAATACTTGATGGTGTATATAAATCCATAGAAACATTTCAGAACCAGAATTGTGGGTTATCTCCAACTATCCGAGAAATCGCGGGTAGTTGCTATTTAAATGTTTCCAAGATTGTCCGTTGTATTGATATTCTCCAAGCACAAGGACGTTTGATCCGTTCTCCTCGTATTGCGCGAAGTATTCGTCTGCTAACGCCAGAAAAGCGGTAAAAAGCGGAACAAAATTTCAAGCAAAGATTCAAGCAAAAAGTACACATAACACAGAATTAGTGTGCTATTTTTTAGGTGTTCTAAGCTACTGGATAGCGAAAACAAAAGATTTATTGATTACTTAGAAAAGCTTGTCAGACACAGAGTGCATTTATTTGTGCCTCTGTGTCTGACATTGAGAAAGGATAGTGACATACTCCCCACGCCTAAAGGCGGGGGCTTCTGAACGACGCTTGCGCTTACCGTCGCCTTACGGCGTTGGCAGAGGCGCTACGTTATCGTTCACGGATGCGTCCCATCCGTTTTGCATTAAAGCACGATTGAGAATATAACAGCGGTTTTTGGACTGTCAACGTCACATTTCAAGATACAGTACAACTCAACACAACCGATTATGGAACAGATAGTATTTTTACCGATAAAATTGTCATATCCTTAGTTGATCGTTGGGGAGTCATTCTGACTGTACAATCTAACATCAACGAACCGAATGTAGTGTGGAATCCAGCAGGTAATTCAAGAGCTATCGATAATTTAGTAAATGCGTTTACTACTGTAGAAAATCGCCTATTAGCACGTACCAGTTTCAGTTTTAAGGAAGTGTTTGGTAGGTTGGAAGTACGATTTAGCGGTTCACTCAATCTTCAGAACACAATTGCCGCTATAGTTTTTAATAAAAACCTTGTTCGCTTTAGTGGAGTAACACGCCGTACTACTGTAAATCGATTGGATAACCGCAGTTGGGGAAGGATAAATACCGTAGCAGGTCTTGATTTTTGTCCTTCTTCAACTCCCTATGGATTCTTCAACCAAGATGATAAGGGAATTCAAAACACTGTTATTCATGAACTAGGTCATGTTTTAGGTTATCGTTCCACTGCGTTAAATACTGAAGCCGGTGAATTTCAGTTGAAGATTGTCAAGGATGTAGCGTCAGCAAATTTTGACTCTACGGCGGATATCGGTATTTTTTGGGAAAACTATACACAACCACTTGTTGAACGGATAGCGGATAACTTCTTGAATTGGGTGCGAAATAGTTATGTCGGTATTGAAAATAACATCGACAACTACAATGCCGCAATTACGCCCGAGCAACGAAGGGCATCTGCTTATTGGCTTGGAAACACCCCATTTCAGTTGACACCATCGTTAATTGTCACTAGTCCAGGTATTGGAATTTTTACAAGTCAAGCGATAACATCCGCTCTTTCTGCCACAACTCTAGCTTTATTACGTAGCTTAGGAGCGGGCGAAATAGATCCGAACTGCACATTTTGATGTAGTTTAGGGATATGGGCAATCCGCAAGATTGCCCAATAATTCATCATTCTTCGCCTCAATATGTCTATAAATACTTTTGCTTTGAACCAATTTGGACAATTCGTTATAAACTTTCGTTATATTGATGCTTTAGGCTTTAGGTGACCCCTTGCACATTTCATGTATAACTTGCTGTCTGTTATTATCTTCAATTATAGTAAAATATGACTACAATCTAGTTTTAGCGGATTCTCCCGATTTGACAGTTGAAGCATTATGGCAGTTTGGGAGAGGAACTATCTACGATTTTGACTTCGTAGATACAAATCTTTTCCTTGCAAGTAGTAATGGTGTTTGGTATACAGAACCAATTGCTGATCGGTCGCCTTCTAGATGGGGTGAAGAAGACATTTCATATCAAAGATTATCTATTAGCCCAGATGGTTCACATTTGGTTACAACGAGTAATGGTATGACGCAAATTCGAAACGTATCTTCGGGTCAAAATCTTGTAGAAATGAATCAAAATCAGGTGGGTAATCAATTTGCGTGGAGTCCGAACAGCAGATTATTAGCTACAGAAACATACCTTGACTCGGAAGCTTCATATAATATAGCGCTTTGGGATATACGTAGTTTAGAAGTCGTCATTTTTGGAGGTTATTCAGATTTAATCGTTGCTTTGCGTTGGCATCCTAATGGAGAGCTATTGGCAGTTCGCCTCAGCAACGGTACTATTTTTATCGAGAATGTTATTATTCGTCAGCGTGTACAAGAGCTAACGGCTGCTCCAATTACGTCTGCCTCAATGTCTTGGAGTCCTGACGGAACAAAATTTGCTGCAACCAGTGACACAGTGTCGCCCGTCAAAATTTGGAGAAATGACACATTCGAACAAATTACGACAAATCATCAGCCAACATTCATTGTTGCATTAGCTTGGAATGCTGATGGTACATCTCTGGCAGGTTCATATGAATCGGGCGGAGTGGGTGTTTGGAATATCGAGACAGACGAAGTTACTTCTATAGGGTTTCACGCAGACAACTCTCTGAACGATGTAGCGGAACGTCTGGAGTGGCAAGGAAATCTACTTGCTTCTCTAGATCGTAATGGGTACCTAAAGGTTTGGGATGTGCCAAGCAATCAATTGGCGTGGGCAAGTGCAACCCAACAATTTCATGGTGAGATGCAAGACTTTGCTGTAAGTGAAGATGGTGCATTTGTTGCAATAAGCTATTTAGGCAGTAATGAGATTACAGTCATCAACGGCAATAATGGTCAGCTATTACAAGTGTTAAATGCTCCTAGACCTTTAGACGTCACGCGCATGGCTTGGAGTTTATCCAACGATCAATTGGCTGTAGCGAGTACAAATCTATTAATTTGGTCATTCCAACCAGATGGTTCTAGCAACGTTATCGAAGTAGAGGATGTACGTGATTTTTCATGGTTCCAAGATGATACATTAGCTATTTCCTCCGATAGCGAACAGCATGAAAGTGAATTAAGGTTAATCGATAGCGAAACGGGCGAACTCCGAACTACGCACAATATAGAGGGATTGATATTTCCCCGTTGGAGTCCCAACGGATGTTGTATCGCTATATACCGTAATAATCAACCAAGTAACGACTTGACGATGCCACAAACTCAAATTGATATTTTGGACATTGAACGAGATAGCATATCATCTGTCATCATGCCTTTCTCAACCCCATTCCAAGCAATCCCTTCTGGAAATTTCGTGTGGTTGCCTGACAGTTCGGGTTTAATTGGATTTACGGATGATGGAGCATTATGGAATTGGGTAATAAGTTCAGGCAAATCTGAAATAATTCTTCCAACGCCATTGTTTGATGTGACTAATCAATCATTTCCCCTCACGATAAATGCAAGCGGCACGTTAGTAGCGTTCAGCAATATAACAACCTTAGGACATATACGTATCTTTGACACCATGTCCCTAGAATTTCTACTCACTGATCAGGATATCGCTCTTACTCGCTATCCTTTTTATTGGGGCGATAACGATAAATTTTTCGTTTATCAAGGTGTGTTGCGGGCATTTCAAATTACAAAAATACAGTAAAGTCACTTTTTTATGCCCCGAACATACGCGGACGATATTGAAGTGCTTCGGCGGCGTGCGCGACATCGATCAGGTCGTCGCCGTTCAAATCGGCAATCGTGCGCGAAAGTTTGAGCAACCGATGATAACTACGCGCGCTCAAACTCAAGCGCTTGACCGACGTATCGAATAACTGCTTTGCCTGCGGCGTCAATTGACAGAACTGTTGAATATCCCCGACCGCCATATCGCCATTGGTCATCGTCGTGCCATGCGCATAAGCCGCGAAACGCGCTCGCTGACGATCACGTGCCTGATTGACACGCGCTCGTATGCTGGCTGAGGTTTCGCCGCGTTGATCGCTGATCAGCTTATTATGTTCGACGCGCGGTACTTCGACCACCATGTCGATACGATCAAGAATGGGACCCGATAGTTTGCTTTGATAGCGCGCGATCATGTTTGGCGTACACGTACACGGCTTGATCGGGTCGCCATAATACCCACATAAGCACGGATTCATCGCCCCGATCAGCAAAAAATTTGCCGGAAAAGTCAAATTTTGGCGCGCACGGCTGATCGTCACCACGCGGTCTTCGAGCGGTTGGCGCAAGACTTCGAGCGTCTTTTGACCAATTTCGACAATTTCGTCCAAGAACAAGACGCCACGATGACTCAAAGAAACTTCTCCGGGACGCGGCAGCGAGCCGCCACCGATCAATCCCGCCTGGCTGATCGTATGATGCGGCGCACGAAACGGGCGCACGCGCATCAGTGGGTTATCCATGGTGAGCATATCCGCAACCGAATAAATGCGCGTCACCTCTAATGCTTCATCGGGGTGAAGCGGTGGTAGAATGCCCGGCATCGCCCGCGCCAACAACGTTTTGCCCACACCTGGCGATCCAATCATCAACAAATTGTGGTTGCCGCCCGCCGCGATTTCTAATGCGCGCTTGACATGGTCTTGCCCGCGTACATCGGCAAAATCGACAATGTTGCCCAAATGACTGGCGTCATTTTGTATCGATGGATCCAACTCAAAAGGCGCGATCACATTCATACCGTACAAGTGTTCGACCAACTGCCCTAGCGTTTCAACCGCAATCACGCGAATTGTGTTGATCAGCGCGGCTTGCGGCGCATCCTGAGTCGATAACACAATCGTATGATAGCCCTCTTGTGCCGCAGCGTGTGCCATCGCCATAACGCCGTTGACATGGCGCACGCTGCCATCCAGCGATAGTTCTCCTACAAACAGCACACCGTCCAGCGCGGTCATCGGCACTTGGTCGGTCGCCGCCAGCACGCCGACCGCAATCGCCAAATCGTAGACGGGTCCCTGTTTTTGCAGGTCAGCCGGACTCAGATTGACTGTGTAACCTTTGTTGACAAAGCTTAAGCCAGAATTTTTGATCGCAGAACGCACACGCTCACGGCTTTCTTTGACGGCGGTATCTGGCAATCCCACGATAATAAACACGGGTATGCTGGCGCGCGGGTTAAAATCGACTTCAACATCGACGATGCAGCCATCAAGCCCGATGACGGCGCACGCATGAACAGTGGCAAGCATTCTTATTCCTTTAAGGTGCAAACATCATCAAAGTATAGCCTTCAATTAAAAAGCCGTCCGAAAACGTTTTCGGACGGCTTTTTCTTATGCTGGTAATGCGGCAATGATTACATCCATTGCTACTTGCAGTGTATCGCTTACAGCGCGGCGACAGCGAACAGGTTTTCACCCGTCCAATCGCTGTATCCGGTATCTGGCGACCACGCACGCAGCCAGAACTTGTAATTTCCATCGGTCAGCGTGATAGGCGACGTAAGTGTACACACACCGCCCGTGCACGCGATGACTTGATCGATATGCTGTTCAAAGACATTGGCTTCAGTATCGTCATTCGTCACCCAAATCTGATACCACGTCGCGCCGTCCGAAGCGTTCCAGACAAAATCAGGCGTCGTATCAGACACGGTTCCGATTGGTGCAGTGACGACTGGCACACTCAGCGGAATACTGACGGTGAACTGGGTCTCGCTCGACCACAGACTGTAACCGCCGGCGGATGTCCATGCCTGCACCCACCAGCTATGCACACCAGCCGTCAGTGTGACGGGCAAACTGGTCGTACATGTGCCAGTATCAATGTCGGTGCAAATAGCGCTCTGGTCGTACCAACCGCTGTACACATAGCTACCGTTCTTGCTCACCCAAATTTGATACCATTCGCCACCGGGCGCAACATCCCAGACGAAATCGGGCTCAGTCTCGGTGCCAATATCACCTATGGGCGCGGTTGGAATCGGCGTCGGCGTAATGGTAACGTTGATGGTGAAGTCGTTTTGACCCGTCCATGAACCGTAACCGACTTCATCGTTGTACGCGCGTACCCACCACTTGAAGACGCCATCGGGGTGTGTGATGCCCGTATCGACTTCGCAAACGCCCGCCGAGCAGATCGCCGCGGTCGGAAATTCGCCCGATGTTATGTAGGTGTCGCCAGGACCTGTCAGCCAGAACTCGTACTTGCTGACGCTGCCGACTTCGTTCCAGCGATATAACGGCGTGTTGTCCGTCGTCGCGCCGAGTGGTTCAATGACCGTCGGTGCGGGCGGGTAAACAGTCGTCAGCGCCGAAGCATCGTTGTTCGACAAATCGATATCGCGGATGCCCGACGACGTGAGGATCGCCCGCGTTTCATACTCACCTGCGTAATCCGACGCGACTGTGAAGACGATATCGATACTGATCGTTGTCGATGGGGCAATAGCGCCCAAATCGCACGTCACCAACTCGCTGGATGCCACATTTGCACACGCTCCAGGCGCGCTGACAAATTGGAGTGCATTGTCATCGTCACTGTCGTTATCGTAGTAGTAATCGAGTAAAACACTCGACGCGGTGGTCTCAGCATCTAAGTTGCTGACTTCGATTGTATGTGTAACTTCCTCACCTGGCGTCGCTTCGGAGGGCGATTGAATGCTGACGCTCAGGTCGAGATCGTCGAAATCTAGCGTTACAACTTCCGCACGACGGAAATTTTCGCCATCCGCCGCCTGTAATTGCGCATCGTTGTGATGATGCAGCAGCAAGATTCCTGGCGGCACTAAATCGAGACCATCATAGGGGTAATACGATTGTTCGTGGAAGTACAAGAATGTGTTACCTGGCACGTCATCAATTGCATTTCCCAGTACGCCCACATCAATCAACGGATAGAACATGTCGAAGTAGATGACATCGCTCACGTCGATGATCGTGCCTGTGGTGGCGGATGCGGTCTCAACATAAAAGTCGAAATCGGTATCGCCAGCTTCAAGGACGCTTGTGCCGCTCGTCGCATCGAAACCGCATGTATTCGCGTAATCAAGCGGCAGATACGGATAGAAGACCAGTTCCGCCACGTTGGTATTGAACAAATAGGTGTTAAAACCAGCGTCCAGTCCATTGACGAATTCGTGTAAACAGCCGCTAAAAGTCGCAGCCGGTGCGATTAATGTCAGATAGCTGTCATCGCTGAAGAAATCACCGGGACCGCCGAACATCGTCACGACCCAGTCGTCTGCGGCGATGCCGAAGCCGTCCTGGTTCGCGTCAATGTAAACCGTCAAATAGACGGCATAAGGGGATGCCCAATCCGCTGCCATCGAAAGACCGAAGCCAACCTGAGTATTGGAAGGGTCTGACCAATACCAGTAGTCCGACTGAACACCAACCTGCTCAAGGTCAAGGTATGGAATAGGCAGCGTTGTATCGTTCAATGGATCAGTTGCCATATGACGGAACGCCTGCACCGTCGAAACGATGTCTTCAGGGAAGTTCGTTCCAGAATCGACACCTGTCCCCGATTCATCCAGCGCGAAAGAGGCTAGTGTATAAGCGCTGTCGCCTTCAATCTCAATCGTGCTGCTGTCAGCGCGCATCGATGAGGCAGGACGCGGCGCGGCGTAAAGTGGCACACGCAAAGGCGCGCCTGTGCCCGTCGTCGGCGTCAGCACCAGATAACCGCTTTCTTCCGACATGAAATGCCGCAAGAAAGGCGCGCCAAAGAACACGCTTTCGCGCGTCAGTGAGTCGTCCGAATAGTTGAACGGATCGCCGTCGGCGTAATCAAGCGCGAGTTGGAGCGGCACGACAGCCGTATCGAACGCGCCAACCGTGATCGTACTGACACTCGCTGCAAAACTGGCAATATTGTTGTCATTGACCACATCGATGCTGACATCGTAACTGACAGAAGCCGCACCTTTGTTCCACAACGTGACGCTGCGTGCAATCACGCTGTCTACATTGGGGTCGACTTCGGGGAAACCGAAGCTGACATTGACTGACTGCGGATAATCGGTGTTATACGCGATCACCTGCGAATTGAATGCATCCGGCACATCGATGCGCCCCGCACCCGCGCGCTGCGGTCCGATGCGAATGCCAGATGATTGTGATTGGAAATAAACATCGTTGTTGGCGGTATTCATCACCAACGCCTTGATCTGCCATGGTGACCAACTGGCATAAACCGAGTCGCTCAAGAGAAGCGCGACCAAACCTGCCACATGGGGCGCAGCGCCCGATGTCCCACCAAAGCTGCTCGTTCCATTTCCAGAACCGCTCGAAGGCGCAGTCAGGAAGTAATCGCCCGGTGCCGCAACGTCCGGTTTCAAGCCGTACTCGAAATAGCCGAGCGGACCACGCGAACTGAATTCCGAGATCACGTCGTTCAGGTCTGGCGTATAGATCGGCACGTCAGGCTTAATTTCAAGCTCGATCACGCCGATGTTGGCGACAATTGAGTCACCGACGCTCTGTTGAATTGAATAGCACGGGATGTAAAACGTGAAAGAACTGCACGCGAGTGCGATGAACACGTTTGGCACATTGTTGGCGATAACCAACGCTACTGGTCGGTTTGGCGCGGTTTCTGCCGCTTGATGAATGGCATTCGAGCCGCAGTTTCCTGTCCAGTACAAGAATGCGATACGATTCACTGGGAAGCTCGCCCAGTCACTCGCCTGGCAACCATCTTCCGTCACATATGTCACGCGTCTTGGTGCGACCGTTGACAGCGCCGGACTGTTGGTGACACTTGCAGGATAGTTACCGTTCGCCGCCACATGCAGGGTAATCGTCGCGTCGAAAGCGCCATCGAAGGTCGATGCGACCGAAATCGCCGCGGACGCGGTCGATGGACTGCCCAATACGTAGAATGAATCGCCTTCATTACCTGCTGATGCCACGACCACCGTGCCCGCGAGCGCGGCATTATCGGTGACAACTTCATATGGATCGAGCGGCGACACGCCGAGAAACAAGCCATATGGCGCGCCGAGCGACATATTGACGATATCTGACTGTACACCGCCCGTATATACACCGCTCACCGAGTCGTCGATAGCATCAATAATTTGCACGTCGGATGTGAAGCCATTGCAGCCAAAAATACGCATTGCGACGAGTTTAGCATCGGGTGCCATGCCGGGACCAAGTTCAAGCGTTGTATAATCCACGCTGTTGTAAGGACCACCATAATTCGTCCCCGCGTCGGTGATGCCTTCACCCGCGATCAAACCTGCCACTGACGTCCCGTGACCGCCGCCTAATGCTTCGGCGCAGTCAATGGGGTCGTCGTCTGGAAGCGGTGTGTTATCGCCCACGAACGCATCACCCACATAGTCGTAACCGCCAATGACCTTGTCCGTCGGCGCACCGAAGTTCGGCTCGCCATCTGCCACCGTTTCGCGGTCAGAAGCAAGGGTTGTGAAGCTGCCATCACCACCGAGCGCAACATGTGTGTAGTCGATACCCGAATCGAGAACCGATACGACCACGCCAGCACCTGTTGTTTCCAGCCCACTTGGGATCAACCCCGCCCATGCCTGCGGCGCGCCCACAGTCGGCACGCTGTTGCTATCCAGCCGATTGTACAGACGTACCGGATATACGGCTTTGACGTTCGGCAACGCGCGAAGTTGGGCAATTGAATCGACCGACACTGCTACCGAAATACTGTTCATAACGGTATCGGTGCGACCGATGACATCTGCCGCAATTCCAGCACTGCTGATGTTTGCCATCAGGACGTTTTGTGCATTTTCGACGGTCACACGTTGCGTATCTGCGAGCGCATTAGCAGCGATTTCGGCACTTTCGCCGCCCGCCTGTGCAAAAATGACCGCCGCTGGGGTATCATAAAGCTCAATGATGACCAACGTGCGACCATCCGTTAAAGTCGTAGCGAATTCAGGCACGAATGCGTTGATATTTTCGCCTGTCGCGGCATTCGCGTTCAGAGTACCAACACCCGGCAGCGATCTAGTCTGCTGTCCGCGCAGAGCGTTTAGTTGATCTTGCGTGGGGCGATTAGGCGTTCCGTCAGCACGAGCATCCTGTGCCAGTGCCGAAAATCCGCCGATGCTCAAAAGCATGGTGAGCGCACCCATCAAGAATAATAAACGCAATCTTCTTAAAGTTTGTGCCATGTACGTAGACTCCTTTAATCATGATGTGCCACAATTAGCGTTATTAGATCGTAGTTTCGCTCGAAACGAAGCGGCTATTACAAACAAACTTCTACGACCAACCCATGCTAGAAGTATACAAACCGTAAACGAAAATTGCACAATCTTTAATACGCGCTTGGTTATTTAATAAAGGATGTGATGAGATGTTCACTGAAGACGCGCGAAATTTTCTCAAGAAACCGTTGACAGCACGCTTATCGACACACAGTGCCAACGGCTATCCACATACGGTTCCGGTGTGGTTTATGCTCGAAAATGACGACATCATCTTTATCGCCGAACGGCGCACACGTAAAATCAAAAATATCGCGCTGAACCCCAAAGGCGCGGTTGCCATCGGTGGCGATCCTGGCGATGAGGCAGGGTATCTCATTCAAGGTGAGCTTACCGTCGAAGAAGACCCCGATTTTGCATGGATGAAACGCATGACACGCTTTTACGAAGCGCCAGAAAAAGCCGAGCATGACATCACGACATGGTTGGAATTCGACATGGTCATTATTCGCTTAAAACCTGTTCATATTATCAAGGTACTTTGAACGTGATGCCAACAAAATCCGGTTCACAGCCGCTGGCTGACCGCATCCGCCCAACCTCACTCGATGAGTTTGTCGGGCAAAAACATCTCGTCGGCGTTGGCAAGCCGCTGTATCAGGTCATTCACCAGAATAAAGTCCGTTCGATGCTGTTCTGGGGCCCCCCTGGCGTTGGAAAAACGACATTAGCACGGTTGATCGCCGTTGGAACAGGACGCGCGTTTTACGAACTCTCGGCGGTGAGCGCAGGCAAAGACGATCTGCGCGCGATTATCGAACGCGCCCGCCGCGAAAGTGGCTATCGCGACCCGAACGCCGCGCCCGATTTATTCAGCTTGATCGAACAATCACAGGCTCAAAAGCCGCCCGCGCCAATCTTGTTTCTCGATGAAATTCATCGCTTCAACAAAGCCCAGCAAGATTTTCTGCTGCCGTATGTCGAAGATGGCACGATTGTTTTGATCGGCGCGACCACCGAAAATCCCAGCTTTGAAGTTATTTCAGCGCTGTTGTCGCGCTCTCAGGTATTTTTGCTCGAATCGCTGTCGGTCGATGAGATCAAGCAAATCGTCGCGCACGGCGCACACGTATTAAACGTATCGCTCGATGACACTGCGCTCGATTTTCTTGCACAGTATGCCAACGGAGACGCGCGCCTTTCACTCAATCTGCTCGAAACCGCCGCCGAACTGTACGCAACAAACGACGATGCACACACGCTTGCGCTCGAACAGTTACGCGAAACGCTGCAATCCAAGCATTTGCGTTATGACAAACAGGCGGACGAGCATTACAACACGATCAGCGCGTTCATCAAATCGATGCGCGCGTCGAACATCGATGCGGCGCTGTATTATCTGGCACGCATGGTCGATGCGGGCGAAGACCCCAAGTTCATCGCGCGCCGTATCGTCATTTTCGCCAGCGAGGACATCGGACTGGCGGACTCGAACGCGCTGACGATTGCGAACGATGTGTTTCGCGCCGTCGAAATCATTGGGTATCCCGAATGCGTGTGGAATCTGTCACACGGCGTCATTTACATGGCGAATGCGCCCAAATCACGCGCGACCGAAGCGATTTACGCCGCGCTTGATGATGTCAAACAAACCGGCAACTTGTCGATTCCGCTCAAGCTGCGAAACGCACCGACCAAATTAATGAAAGACCTCGGCTATGGGCGCGATGACAGCCCCAGCGATGACAATTTGCTGCCAGATACGTTGAAAGGCAAACACTACTACAAATAATTTATGGCGTCGCCGTCGCTGCCAACTGGAAACTATTTTGCTGGCTGAAAACACCCGGATCGAGTTGAAATGTCGCTACAACACTGAAGTCATCGATGATGAAACGTCGGCGCTCCATGACCACGCTCGACGCATCGCCCGACCCAAAACGGATGTTGGCGATGATTTCGCCATCATCTGCGCCCTTGAGTAATGTGATGCGCGTATTTTCCAGGGTGGCACGTACCTGGTCGTTGGCATACGCCGCGCTGTAAATCGTATAAGTCGATTCGCTGGTGTAACACAAGTTGCCTTGTGGTGGGCAGTAACTTGTGTACGTCATCGTCAGCGTACTGTCGGCTGCGCGCGTCAGCGTGACCGCGCTCAATGATGCTGATATATCAGTGCTGACCGCCGCCCATGAGCCAAGAAAATAGCCGATCTCCGCGTCGAGCGTCGCCGTCGCGTTCGTGTTTGCGGCAGCCGTCGCGGTTTCAACCGCTTGTGCCGTCGCGGCGATGTGTGTCGCTGTGATCAAACCAGTGTCCAATGTCGCATCAATCGCATCCGCCGTCATGGTTTGATTTGCCATTGCGACAACGGTTGCATTTGATGCACTCAATGGGGTTGTCGTCAATTCGGCTTGGTTCATGCCTGTCGAACGCACACTAGCGATCAAAATCACACTCACTATCAAGCCCACAGCCACCAACGCCGCGCCCCAAACCAACGATGGCTGACGTTTCGGTTTTGTCGTCAGTGCGCCGCGCGCGATCATTTCGCGTTCGTGTTCACGCAGTCGTGCGATCAAGCGGCGCATATCGTCTTCAAAATACGGATTATTACGGACCTGTGCCGCGTTTAAGTTCGTCAGATTGCGGATGGTTTCGGGCAGTCGCGCCGCTGACGGAAACTGACCATCGTTGACCAGTACAGGAATGACCAGCGTCTTGGTGCGATCGCTCAAACCCGCTTCAATTTCGAGACGCACGCTATCGTTTGGATTCTCCAGACGCCGCCGCGTTTCGCCGCTTCCGTCATCGGTTTCTGTGATGTTCAGCCATTGTTGACCGATGACAGCGATTAAAACATCACAGTCGCCAACCTGCTGGCGGATCGCCTCACGAAAATCATCGCCAGCGCGGATTCCGTACACATCCTGAAACACCTTATCCTTGCCAAAGGCTTCGCTCAACCATTCGTAGATGCGGTCGGTGATCGCCTGACTATCGACCCGTCGATACGAGATAAAGATTCGCATAGCGTTCTCGCTTTCGCTTAAAAGTTGGCGTCAGTCAAATAAAATTGGCGCAGTTCGCGCGTCGCATCTTTTTGTTCCTGGCTGAGCAAAGACCAAAACACATCCGCTGATACCACCCGCCCTGTCCCAGCATCGGCGTAGCGGCGCAGCCAATCGAAGAACGGATCTGTCCCCATCACCTCGCGGAAATCGTGCAGCATATGCGCGCCGCGTAAATACACCGCGTTGATATACTGGCGAATCGTCAGGAAGCTGTAGACAGGGCTATCGACTTGACCGACTACGCTTCCCGTCCCGACGAACGAATCGACCCGGAAACTCCACCACCAATCTTTGAGTGCTGGATAGTATTCCTCGAAGAAAATATACTCGCTGTAGGTTGCCAGCGCTTCATCCAACCAGGGCGTGAGTGCTTGATCGTTGCCGACACGCGCGTACCACCATTGATGCGCGACTTCGTGCACGGTAATGATTGTCAGATACGACGCTGGATCGCCGGTGAATGTGCGGAACCAATCGCGCCCGACAAAGACCATGCCGCTAAACTCCATGCCATCCGCGAAATCGCCTTCGACGATGACGAAACGCTCGTACGGATACGCACCGAACAAATCGGCGTACATCGCCAACGAGCGCGCCGCGACCAAAAGCGCATGACCCGCCGCATCGACGCCATCGGTTTGGGTTGCGGCGTCGCTGAACGAATACAGTTCGACTCTAACGCCGTTGGTCGCTTCTTGCAGTGTCACATTAAAATCATCACTCAAACTCGCGGCGAACTCGCGCGAGTCGTTCAGCGTATAGCGCCACACCGCCGTATCTTCACGGTTCAAATTACCGGGTGCGGCGACAGCCAGATTACCTGGCGCGTTGTTTACACGCAGCGTCACATCCCAATCCGCCGATTCGGTGACGATTTGTTCGCCAATCGAGATTGCATCGTGCGAAATCCAGTCATCGCCGCGCCGCACGGCGACCGTCGCCAACCAATGACCGAGATTGGTCTGGCGCACCGTATAGCCGAAATAGCCGTTGTAGGCATTTATGCCTGTACCAACAGGCGGAATCGCTAAACGATACGCGAGATCGACCTGTAACGCGCACCCCGGCAAAATCGGCGCTGTCAGCTCGACACTCAAGCGTCGACCGGTTAGCTCATACGCAGAGGCGCTTACATCACCATTCGCAGCGTCCACATTCTGCGCGGCAACATCGTTCATCGTGACAATTTCTGACCAGCGATTGACCTCTATATTCAGGACGACATCATTAAGCGGCATACTTTCGCGGTTGACAAGCGTGACCTGCTGCTGCACGGCAACGGTTTTCGCCTGATAATCGACCTCTGCGATCACACGATGTGCGGCATTGGGCTGTACACCCGCCGCTGGACACGGTGAACTCGGCGTATTGGTCGGTGGGATAGTTTCAGCAGTGTTGGTCTCACTGGTTTGCACCGGAACTGGTTGCAGCGTGCGCGCTCCGCCTGTGTCGAGTGTTGGCACAGCCGTGCGCGCTAACGTCGGCACGGGCGATGCTTGCGCCAGTGCCACGCGGATCGTCGTTGCGGTCGGCAGAATGGCATCAGCAGTTTGAAAGCTGCACCCGAAAAGCGACAATAATATCAAGCAGATTAGGATCAGGTTTGCGGCGTGTCTCAAAACGATTCTCACCAATAACTCGTATACGCTGTGTCAAACAAAAAACATGATATACCATGCTCACAGGTTCCATTGTAACCATTCCCGTGAGAATCACGAACCGCCAGCGCGCGCGCAACCCTTTGCAGATATTTGTGTTATTTTCATATGCTACTCATTTATCTGAGTTTTTGGAGGTTTTACCCTTGAGCCAGTCGCAAAGTCCGCCCCTTCCGACCCAAATTCGCGGGTTGATTCGCCTTACCCGCTGGAAAGAGTTCGTGCCATTCGTGCTGCCGCTCACTTTATGCGGTGCGCTGCTCGCTGCCCGCCCGAACAATGAACTGCTCGATTGGCGCTTGATCGCCGTCGGCATCGCCAATGTATTAGCAGTGGCGTACGCGTTCATGATCAACGATATCGAAGACGCGCCAGACGACGCCCGCGACCCCGACCGGGCCGCACGCAACCCAATCACGACGGGCGAAATCAGTTCGCGCTTTGGTTACGCTGCCTGCCGTCTGGTGGCAGCCGTAACGTTGCTCGCGTATGCACTTTGCGGCATCGAAGTCTTTTTGATCGGACTCGTTACACTGCTGCTGTCACATTTATACTCTTGGCGCCTGGTTCGGCTCAAAGCGTATCCGATCACGGATGTTTTATCGCACTCACTGATGTTGAGCGGGCTGCTGCTGCTGACAGGCTACTTTGTATACGACAATTCACCGGGCATCGTCTGGTTTATAGCGATTGGCGTTTCGCTGTTCTCGGCATACGGACAGCTTTACAACCAACTACGCGATTACGATATGGATAAAGCCGCTGGTCTGCACAACACTGCCATCTTGATCGGTGAACGAAATACCAAGTACATCATGTACGGTGCGATTGGGCTGGGCGTTGCGTGTCTGCTAATCAGCGTTTTGGGCGGCGCGTTCCCAGTATGGTTGGGGTTGGTGCTGCTCGCAAGTATCGGCGTCGTCGCCGTTTTTCGCCCAAAAACGGATATGCGCGGCGGCGCGGCAGTCGATATCAGCGGGTCGATTCAGGTTCAGTTCATCATGGCGATGAATATCGTCGTCGTCGCGTGGCTGTTCGAACAGATTGCGCGGCAGTTGTCGGTTATCTAAACCGTGTCACTTCGGTTACAATACATCGTCGATGGGCGGACTAATATCACCGCCCCGCCGACGATGTTAGGGACAAACCTGTAACCGTATGAACCTCAGTGACTTTCACAACATTCTCTTTAACGCCCACATTCTGTATTCGGTCGTGCTCGGTTTGTGGAGCGCGTCACTCGCGCTTCGCAGCCAGTCGATTTCCGGCAATTTCTGGGGCGCGGTCGCCACGATCACGATTATGGCGGGCGCGGTGCTGCTTGTCGGCGTCATCATGCTCGCGCAAGGCTTGCAGCCACCCCGCTTGACGCTGTATTTGCTGTATATGAGCTGGTTGATCGTCATTATGCCGGGCGTGTTCAGCCTGTTACGTGGGCGCGACGACCGCAATGCGGCGATCGCGTTTTCCATTCTCAGTTTCTTCAATGTCACGGTTTCAATCAGCATGTTGCAGCGCGGCGTCATCGGACCGTGGATACTGCCTTCATGAAATTGCGCTTTTGCGCCGCCGCATTATGTTTATTTCTGTGCGCGACGGGTTGTTCGGATTCACCGACGCCCCTGCCAATCAACGCGCCCGCAACTGAAACACAAACGCCATCTCCGATATTGACGACAACCCCCATGCCGATGTTTTTGACATTGGCAATTAATCCGCGCGTGCCGCCGTTCGATGACGCACAGCTACCAACTTTATACATGCTTTTGACCGACACCGACAATCGTCTTGTTCAACGGGAACGCATAGCGAGCGCCGGATACCCTGACGGATTCGCGGTGGTCATCGCAGTTGTGGATATGACCGACCCGGCAGTGGCGACTTTTGCGACACGATTGGCGACCATACCAATCGCCGTGACCTTCGAACAGGTAGCCAACCCACAGGCGCGCCAGATGTTCATCGATGGCTACGTCCATGCAGTGATTTTCGCGTGGAATGACCAAAGCATATACGATGGCTGGGACGGGTTGGCGGATGATGGCATGATATTCGATTTCACGGCACTCTCACAGGGAACTTGATGTCGAACCACGGCATCACGACCGCGTATGTCGCCGACATATTGGGCGACACCGTCGCTGGGCTGATTAAACTCATTGTCGATCACGCGGTTCAGCACGATATAACCCTGTACATGGTCGGCGGCGGCGTGCGCGACTTACTGCTCAGCCGCCGCACACTGGATATCGATTTTATGATCGATTCAGCGCAAGAAGGTGAGGCGATCCGCTTTGCGGAGACGTTGCGAGCGCGCTTCGGTGGCGATGTGACAGTCTTCAAGCCGTTTGGCACAGCAAAATGGAGACTCGATCAAAGCACTGGTGATTCGCTCGGATTAACGTTGAGAGACTTACCCGATCACGTTGATTTTTCCGCCGCGCGAGGCGAAACTTACACGCATCCAGGTGCGCTTCCGACGATCTTTCGTGCTGACCTCAAGACCGATCTCGCACGCCGCGATTTTACCATCAATACACTGGCGATACAGTTGACCCGCAACGATACAAGCGAATCGTATCCTGTTATCGATCTCTTTGACGGCGTACGCGATTTGAACGACGGTGTGATCCGTGTTTTGCACGACATCAGCTTCACTGATGACCCCACACGGATTTTTCGCGCTGCGCGCTTTGAACATCGTTTTGGTTTCCAACTCGAATCACATACCGCCAATTTGATGAGCGCCGCCGTCCCCATCATAAAGCGGGTTACTGGCGAGCGATTGCGTAATGAGATCATGCTGTTGCTAAAAGAGCACGAACCCGAACGCGCACTGCTCAAATTGAACGAGCGCGGTGTTTTACACGCGATTCATCCAGCATTGATAGTTACCGAGCGCATCGTACCCGTCTTTGAGAAGATTCGGACGCTGTATCCCGACAAACGTCCAGTATGGGCAGTTCCAGGCATGTCAGTAGACGATCTCTATTTGCACCTCATGGCGGCATATATCGACCTAAAGGCGCTGCCGGACATATGCACGCGCCTGTTGATTCCCAAAAGTACCAGCGAGTCGCTCATTGATACTGCACAAATTGTTCAGAATCCGGGCTTACTCAGTGACTTAGACGCGCAGCCCAGTCAAATCACCGCCGACATGGAAAAAAAGTTGCTCGATGTACACAACAGCGCGTCATTTTGGGCGGCGTGGCTGTGCCTTTCTGATGACCACGCAAAAAATAACCTTGCCCAGTTTGCGTCGTCGTGGAGGTATACGCGCCCTAGCACAACGGGAGAAACACTCAAACAATTGGGCTTGAAACCCGGCAAGTGTTACGGAATCATTCTCAATCGCTTACGTGCGGCGCGGTTGGATGGTGAAGTGAAGACCGATAATGAAGAACACATGCTGATCGAGTGGTTGATCGAAAAAGAGATTTGTCGTGACCACAATTGAACCCGTTCCATCGATGTCTGTGCAGTTGGATATTTCTTTTCGATTGGCGCGCGCCGACGATTTGCCTAAACTCGAATGGTATGGGCAGTACACGCATTTTCGAGAAGTTTTTCGGCGCACGTACCGTGAACAAGTTAACGGCACACGCCTGATGCTCATTGCAGATTGCAATCATTTTCCAATTGCACAGCTTTTTATGCAGGTTGGTGCCAAGAAGCAAAAACGTACCTATTTTTACTCGTTTCGAGTCATGGAGCATTTTCGTGGACAAGGCATCGGCTCACGCTTGCTCGAAGAAGCTGAAACGATTGCACTGGCATATGGGTATCATGGCGCGACGATTGCCGCCGCCAAAAATAACCTGCGCGCCCGTGATTTATACCAGCGTTTAGGCTATCGAATCGTTTCTGAAGACGAGGGGCGCTGGAGCTATAATGATCATGAAGGACGCACGCGCCATGTTCATGAACCATGTTGGGTCTTGGAAAAACGTCTGACTATGCGTTAGAATGCTTGATCATTACATATTTTTGCGACGACGTTATGTAAAATACATCGTCGTTTTGTCCTATCATCGTCCAGTTACATAGAAGGATTTTGTTATGGCGATTGAACATAGTGTAGCCGTCCGGGTCATGCGTTGGACTGGCGGTCAACATCCAACGCTTTCCTCTATCACCCGCCAGATGCAAAAAGAAAATCTACGTCCCTATTTCTGGGAAAACGCGCCAAATTATCGTTATGGCGTGCGCAGTCATGGGTATTCCAAAGTCTTATACGTCGTCGAAGGCATCGTCGAATTAAGCTTCCCCGATACCAATACGCGCGTCAAACTGCGTGCTGGCGACCGTATCGAAATCCCTGCCAGCATCCGCTACGGCACGATTATCGGCAGCACGGGCGGTAAATGCGTCGAAGCTGCGCTCGGCAGTCGGTAATTTATTACCCGCCGCATGGAATTTATTCAGCACATTCAACAGATTCCAAGTCTTAACGCTCGTCATTGGGGATTCGTCATCAATGGTGCGGTGCGTCACCCACTTCTGTTGGACGCCGCCGATATACGCGCGTTCCCGTCAATAAATATTCCCGCCGCGCTGATATGTGCGCATCAACCGGATAAATACGCGCCCGATGATCCACTCGCGTACAATGCGACATGGACAGGCGTACCGCTTTCTACATTACTCTCCGAAATCGAAATCGACTCTACTGTCATCGGCGCGACCCTGTACGCCGCCGATGGTTATACGTGTAATTTGTCACTCACCCATTTGCAAAACGCCTTGCTGGTCTACAAAATGAACGAGCAGCCGCTCACGCCCGAACACGGCTATCCAGCGCGGATCGTCGTCCCCGGCTTATACGGCTACAAAATGCCCAAGTGGATCGAACGGATCGAACTGTCGGCGTTGCCCCACATCGGCTTTTGGGAGGCGCGTGGATTTGAAGGCGAGGGCATAGCACAGGCAGCCGCTTGGATCACCATGCCGCAAAAAAATCAGGTGTTTGCCGTCGGTCAACCAATCAACATCATGTGGTCTTGGTTCGTACGCGAGGGAAGCCTTCCGATACCCCGACCAAAGCTATACGTTAACGGGGTGTGGATCGATTATGCGACATATGGGCGACAACGCCCGAACCAGTTGACAAATCAAACCGCTATCTGGACGCCGCCAGTGCCTGGTGATTATGCACTCACCGTGCGTATTCTGGATCGTGATAGTACTACCATTGTCGTCCATGTTCGCTGAGAAATTCATGCTCACACGCCGCCAGTTTCTTCAAGTGTTGGGGATTACGACCGCGGCTTCGACGCTGGGATTGATGACCGCGCTCGATTTGTCCGTTCCCATCGACCCGTTTATCCCTCCAACCGGTGATTTACTGGCGCGTACACTCGTGCGTAAGCGCACTCACCTAACGGATAGGGTCGCGCCGATACTAGAAACAACGGACCGACAGATTCGTACTTGGGAAGGCTGGATACACCGCGGACACATCCAGCCAATTCTCGCATTGGATTATCACCCGCCAACGACATTCTATACAGAGCATCACAGCGTCTCAGGATGGGTAAACGTCGCCGCACCTTCTGCCGCCGTTTGGCAAAGCGCGAGCGCGTTGAGTGTGCTGCTTACAACCATCGGACATGGCGGCATCATGCATGTGATCGATAGATTACCGCCACAAAACGCCGACTCCCCCGCTTGGATCGCGCTGGCAACTGCCGACGGCGATTTACTTGGTTGGTCACAGGCGCATTTATGGCGCGCCGCGCATGACCATACGCCAATCGCCAACAATCGCTATGCTGCCATCGACCGGGAAGCGCGGAGCATCACCGCTTATCAAGATGACCAAGCGGTTTTTTCCGCGCCCATCTCCATTCATGGAACACTGCACGCATCGATGCTGACGATTGACGCACATCGGCTCGGCGCAAGCATCATTCATAACAACCAGCAATTTTATGGTGTTGCTCATACGCTGGCATTCGGTGAACAACCGACGCAGGTCATCGGTGGCGCATGGTGGCATAATCGGTTTGGCACCAACACTAAGGTGCAGGGTCATGCCGTGCAAACAACCATCCACGCGGCGCGCGCGTTGTATACGTTCTTGCCGGATGGCGCTGAACTGCACATCGTGTAATATCCGCGTAATCTAGTTCGTCTACAATCTTTACGAAAACGTCGTTCCGTAGAGGCGACCCGGTGTGTCGCTGCAAAAGGATTATGAGGTGGAAATCAATGTATGGGTCGCGTTCATTGCGGGGTTGGCATCGTTTTTGTCGCCTTGCGTGCTGCCGCTCGTCCCGGCATATATCGCCTACATGGGCGGACGCGCGACACACACCGCCGCCGCGCAAGCCGACTCGCCTACGATTACCCGTCGTATATCCGTCTTCACACATGGCATCGCGTTCGTCGCCGGCTTTACATTCGTCTTCGTTGTCATCGGACTGCTTTCGACGGCGTTTATTCAGCAAGTCGGCGGACAAAATATCGCGTTCGTCCGTGACGTGCTTGCGCGTGTCGGCGGCGTGACGATTATTTTCTTCGGACTTCATTTCACTGGCGTGCTGCAACGCGCGTTTACCCTGCTGCTTACGCGTCCAACATTGATGAGCAGTATGTTATTTACGCTCGCTTTTGCGCTAGCGGCGACGCTCTTGATCGTGTGGGCGTTTATAGATTTGCTCTTAGCACTGCCGATTATTGGTATGTTGTGGTTGTGGTTGTTTTTGAGCAGCGCGTTTATACAGCCGAACGTTTTCTGGACGCGCACGATCAACAGTGTGCAAAACGCGCTGTACAGCGATACGCGCCGTCAACTGACCGCGCAGGGTAAACAGAATTATCTGACATCGGCGTTTATGGGTGTGGTTTTTGCCGCAGGGTGGACGCCGTGCATCGGACCGATTTACGGCAGTATTCTCAATCTGGCATGGGGCGGCGCGGAAATCGAACGTGCTGGCTCCTTGATGATTGCTTACTCGCTTGGGCTAGGCGTGCCCTTCCTGCTCGCAGCACTGCTTATGGAACAAGCGACGGCAATTCTGCGTCGGCTCAGCCGTCATGTTCACACGATTGAACGGTTCGCAGGCGTATTTTTGATCGCAATCGGCATTTTGGTTGCCAGTGGACAACTGCAAACGCTGAGCGTGAGTCTGAATGGACAGTTTGCAGATATTTCGTACCAGATCGAAGACTGCGCATCGCAGCTCAGCAGTGGACAAATCGCACTCGGTGAGTTTTTCCCGTGTGTCAATACGCTTGAAACCGTCGATGAAGCCGCAACCTAACCGTTTGATCCGATCGATCATCGCGCTTGCGTGTTTCGTCGCAGCGCTGTGGGTCGTCAACGCGGCGGGGTTGCCGTCACGGGCGCTATACACGGGGCAAATCAACCCCGACGGCAGTGCAACGGCGCCGGAAGTGGACGCGACTGCGCCGAACTTCACGACGTTGACCTTGTACGGGGATGCGTTTGAACTGCGCTCGACCCGCGGCTCACCCGTCATTCTCAATTTTTGGGCGACGTGGTGTGTGCCGTGTGCAATCGAAATGCCTGAACTGCAAGCCTTCCACGAACGTTACCCCGATGTGCGCCTGATCGGTATCAATCTAAGCGAATCGCGTTCGGTAATCGCAGCATGGGTGACACGCGGCGGCTACACGTTTGACATCGCGCTCGATCCTTCTGGTGAAATCGCCCGACTTTACGCCTTGCGTGGTCAACCGACGACGATTATCCTCTCTCCAGGCGGCGTCATCCTGCAAATCATATACGGCGCGACCACCCGTGCCGCCCTAGAAGGTGCGCTCGCCCCGTTTTTGGGATAACCGCATGACTACAAACCCGTCACCCGACTCGAATCGGGCGCTGGCGCGCAGCATCAACCGCTCTACGCTGCGTTTTAGCCGCAACTGGCTCAAGATAGCGCTGGTCGTTTTAGGACTCTATTCGACGCTGCCGATCATTACACCCATCCTGATGAAAATCGGTCTCGAAGCACCCGCGCGCGCGCTGTATACGATCTATAGTCCGTTTTGTCATCAATTTGCCTTCCGGTCGTTGTTCTTGTTTGGCGAACAACCCGCCTACCCTCGCGCCGTCTCCAATTCCACGCTCCCAGATTATGAACCTTATGCCGCCGCTGATCCGTCGTTTCAAGCAGCGTATGCGTATTGGTACGAATTTTACCGAGATCAACCGCTGACCGCCCCAATCACCGAAACCGAACTGCTCACCTTCACGCCCTGGTTGCAATTTGCATCACGCGATTTCGTTGGCAACGAACAAATGGGCTATAAAACTGCATTGTGCGCGCGCGATGTCGGCATTTATCTGGCGCTGTTTGCCGGCGGCTTGATCTACAGCATCCCGGCAGTACGCCGTCGTTTGCGTCCGGTGCCGCTCTTATTGTATGGACTATTAGGCATTACGCCGATTGGTATCGACGGGTTTAGCCAACTACTCGGTTATCCACCGTTTAATTTGTGGGAAGCACGCGAAACCACGCCGATTTTTCGTATTTTGACCGGTGTTATTTTTGGCTTGATGACGGCATGGCTGATGTATCCTCATTTTGAGGCAGCGATGCACGACACACGCGCACAAATCGAAGCCAAATTCGCGCGGGCTGGCTTGAAGATTTAGCAAACTTAGCGACTCGCTGGATGATGTGAATTGCAGTGAGTTCCAGTCCTGCCGCCACCAGGAAAACAAAAAGTCCCCTCTTTCAAGGGGACTTTTTGTTAACCGAGTCACACAGTTTCGCTCATTAACACGGGGGTTGTAGCTCACCACCGCATTCCGGCAGTGGCGTAAGCGTACGGGTTGCCGTTGCCGTGCGCGTGTTCGTGCGCGTCGACGTCGGCGCAATCGTATTTGTAGCTGTCGCCGTACTCGTCGCCGTAATCGTCGGCGTAATCGGGGTATTCGTCGGCGTTATTGTCGGCGTAATCGGTGTGTTCGTCGGCGTAATCGGTGTGTTCGTCCGCGTATTTGTCGGTGTAATCGGTGTGTTCGTCGGCGTAATCGGTGTGTTCGTCCGCGTAATCGTTGGCGTGATCGGTGTGTTCGTCGGCGGAATCGGGGTATTCGTCCGCGTATTCGTCGGCGTAATCGGTGTGTTCGTCGGCGGAATCGGGGTATTCGTCCGCGTATTCGTCGGCGTAATCGGTGTGTTCGTCGGCGTAATCGTTGGCGTATTCGTCGGCGTCGGTGTCGGCGTAATCGTTGGCGTATTCGTCCGCGTCGGTGTCGGCGTAATCGTCGGTGTAGGCGTAATCGTTGGCGTATTCGTCGGTGTGAATGTATTCGTCGCGGTCGGCGTTGGCGTCGGAGTCAAGCAGCTCTCTTGCACTACCTGAGTGACCAATCCGGTGTAGGCGAGCGCGGTCGTGTTATACAACCGATCCGAAATCGGTGTGTAGAATGTGATATCCAGAGAACCCAAATCGATACCCACGTTGTAGATGAGCACGCCAGCAGCACGCGCCGCATTGCTCGAAGCGATCATCGCGTTTCGGTAGGCGTCTGAACTCGGGCGATCACCAATGAGATTGATGATTATACGCACGACGGAACGCGGACTACCGTTAAACTGGGCGACCGCCGAGTCGACTGCGGGAGCAGGATTACGATTTCCGCTGGTTGGATCATCGATTTGGATGTTGATGACATTGTAAATCGATGTCGCGTTTCCGCTCAGCGCCAGTTCCAAATCGTTCGTCGTACCACGGTAACGGATGATGCCCACCCGCGTATCGGTGATTCCAATTGTGTATGACGCCACCGCATCAAGCATGAAATTCTTCTGCGCGGTGAAATCACTCGGATTACCCGCTAAGCCAATCGCATCCGAGTTATCAAGGATAAACATAATATCCACGTCGGTCGGGCAAATCGGTGTACGCGTCGCTGTCGGCGTACGCGTCGCGGTCGCGGTCGGCGTACGCGTCGCGGTAGCGGTATTGGTCGCGGTCGCAGTCGCGGTATTGGTCGCGGTCGCAGTGGCAGTCGCAGTCGGTGTCGCGCTGGCGAAGATACCCGTCGGCGAACCTGTTGTAATACTGCACGCGGGAACCGCTACACTGATCGTCGACCCACCCGGAGCGCCGCCTGTGGCAATCGTCGGGTTTGCATAACCCCCGAACACGACGTACATATACTCCGAAACACCAGGGTCAATCGCATAAACCAGTAAGCGCGTACCGACGGTCGCACTATTGGTCGGCGATGTCGTATTGCCCGTACTCGCCTGCCAGAATTTAGTCGATCCAGCGGCTGTCGAAGGACCTGTACCGCCGAACCAAACTTCCGTGATTGAACGTCCTGCGCTCGCTGCCCATACGATATTGAAGTTCTGAATCGTAATTGGCACTTCGAGCAAGTTCGTCGTCAACACGCGGGCGTGAGTGCTGCCCGGCGTCGCCTGCGCGAATGCATAGGGCGGAACTGTCGTGCAATCTGGGATTGGCGTGCTAGGTGGCGTATATGTGAGCGGAATTTCGCAGTCAGTGGTGCTCAGTGGATCATCGAAGCGCAGCGTGATCGCTGTCACATACGGTTGCATATCCAATGGGCTATCATCATACACGAATGTAAATTTGTTCTGACCCGTGGTGATGAACACGCTGCCAGTACCGTTGAAGTCACCATCTGCACCAGTCGGACCGACGATGGTGTTGGGTGCCACATCAGGACCGACCCACACCTGACCGGTGACAGCGGGTGGTGATGAGATATCAGTGGTCAAACGCATTTCGGTCAAATTTGTACTGGGGAAGAATGACGGGATCGTCCAATTGATTTGCGCGCCTGTGACCGATGTCGGAATACCATATGTGTAATTGATATTGACATCAATCTGCGATGTGGATAAGAACGTCGTCCCCGACACAGTGATCGACGCGCACGTAAAGGCAGGCGTCGCTGTGCGCGTCGCTGTATTTGTGCGCGACGCCGTTGGGGTCAATGTCGCCAAGCCTGTCGCCGTCGCGGTGTTGGTGGGTGAACCGCCAAGCAGCGGATTCGTGGCTGTTGCGGTGGCGGTCAACGTATTCGTTGATGTAGGCGTGAACGCGTTCGTGGCGGTATTGGTCGCAGTATTGGTCGGGTTGATAATCGCCGTTGCAGCGAGCGGCAGTGCACCCACTAACGGCGCGGCGCGCGGACTGCGGAACGCTTCGTTGATGGCGGTGCGGCGCGCTTGCAGACGTATAAACGGACCCAAACCCAGCGGCGTGACCAGCGGGTGATTGAAAGTGACAACCACATTGACTGTGTCGCCCGGACCGCCTGCGTCCAACCACGGAATACCGTCATCCTGACCGCCGGGACCCAGGTTACGATAGTTCATATCGGCGGTGTCAACATCGAGATTACACATGGGTGCGAGTGTATTATTTGCGCTCGCTTCCCACACAGTCTGATACCTCGGCACAGCGCTATTATCGCGGGTACGCGAGCTGCACATCATCACATCGAAGAAGCCAGGCTCATCCCACCCGCGCAGCGCGCTGTTCGGATTAGGCGTGCCCGCCCATTCGACATCGATCGTGCGCATCCATACATAAAACCATGGCACATCCTGCAAGTCCGTAACGGTTGGACTACCCGTGCCATACGGATTAGAGTTCAGCGCGGTGTAGACCTCTGGAACTAACAGATTGCTCAACTGAAAATCGACGATCGACGACGAGTCGCCGCCAAGTGCCAGCCCTGCCGAGCCACGTCGCGCTTCATCATAAATCGACAAGATACGCATCAGGTCGCGGCGGCGGTTTTGGTCATCTGGGTCGAACGGGTCGCAATCTTCGTCGCGGACGTTGTCCACAGTACTCACATCGCCGTCGCCATACCATGTGGCGTAGATGCTTTCAGCGCCGCCCCAGAAAACATCGATGCTGCGTCCATAAACATCGACCGTTTGCCGCGCCCCGACTTGTGCGACGGCGTCGGCAAGTACCAGTCTGTTGTCCGCACCGTTGGCTTCGATACACGGGATCATCGTATTGTACTGATCGGATGGATCAAGACCGATATAGTTCAGGTTGACGCGAAACTTTTCTTCGTCATACTGCCCGGTCGTCGCATAGCGTGCCGCAGCGCGTGCCGCATTTTGCAGCGTCACCCATGCCTGAAAAATACGCCCAAATTCAATGATGCCGAATAAGAGCGCCAGCAAAATCGGCAGTGTCAGGGCAAACTCGGCTAACGTTTGCCCCTGCCGCCGTCGTTTATAGCGTACCTGCGGTTCGGTTTGTGCTTCCATAATCCCCTCGGATAATTGCGTCGATGACTGATTCGCGCTATTGCGAAAGCCGTGTGAACAGGCGAGATGCGATTTCGTTGAATACGCGCGTCAGTTCTTCGGTGGTTCCCGCGCTGAAATAATTACCACAGCTTGTTTGCGGCGCAAGCGGTGCATAGTCTTCACGAGGTGTTCCACCCAAATCTTCGAGTTGAACTTCGCACGCACCACGTGGACCCCATGCCTGGTCTTGTGGCGGATCTGTCAGGTCAACACCGTTGCTGATGCGATCCCCCATGAATGCCTGCCAGTGATCGCTGTCGATGCGGAAGTTATCGCCCGCATCGGCGATATAACGCAGCAGTTCTTCGCCCAGATAGTCAGCGCGGCGCGATTCGCTAGCGGGGTTGATGCCACGCAAGCAGTTGTATTGAGCGGTGCTGCCCACAACGTAAAGCGCCGCATCATTGCAGTTGAAGGTTGCTCCCGTATTGGCTGGCTGCGAATAATCGAGTCCGAAACCAATCGTGTAAATCGATGGCAGCAGTTGATCCTGTACGCGACCCAAAGCAGCCGCGGCTGCCGGGTCGATAGTCAGGTCAGCGACGGCGACCCAGTCCGCCCAATCACGCGCATAATCGTCTACGTCATAGAAGGTTTCACAGCCGGCTGATTCCAAAGGTTCCAGGTTCGGCGCACCAGCTTGAAACAGGTCGCCGCAGAATGTGCGCGTGTCCGGGTCGACATCCGAACACTGCGGGAAGGTACGATCGTCGGTCAGCTCGCCTGGAACGAGTTGAGTTCCGTAAGGACACAAACCAAACGCCCCATATTGACCTGCCACCGGCTCGATGACCGTGTAAGTGCCTGTCACATACAACCCTGAGTCAGGTCCCGGAAAAGAACGTGGGCTGCCTGATGCTCGAAAGGCATCGGGCAAAACGGCGGTCGTGTTCTCCGCCGCTGTACGCCGAAACGGGTCACTCGCGCCTGCCGCGCCGTCGCTCAACATCACCATCAACCAGACCGCGCCTTCACGCCGCCCGTTCAGGTACAGCATGTTACTGGCATTCGCAAGCGCGCCGCCGATGTTGGTGCCCGCACACGACGCCACATATTCATAACTCAGGTTACGCGGGCGTCCACCCGTTACCGTACTTGCCTCTGCAACCGCCCAAGCAGGCATTGTGCCGCCACGACCCGCATTCGTGGTGATGTCGTCGAGCGGTGTTTGCCCGTCTGTCAACGAAGTAGAACGCGTTTCAAGGAGAGTAGTAGCGGTATTGTAATAATAGCGGATGCTCGTGCCATATTGGGCGTCCATCGAAATTGAGTCGAGCGGACAGGCACCGCTGACCGGATGATAGCGAATCGATTCCAGTGTCAGTGGCGGCGTCCCCACAGGATCAAGGGCGCTGTCGCCTTCAATTTCATCGTAAGTGTAGCAGCCGTTATCTGCGTTCGGATTGCCGGCGCTGCGTGCGTCTGGGCGCAGTTTCAAACAATCCCATACACCATTGGTATCAATATCGCCGTAGAAATTAGGTTCGGCGCGCACACCGATGTTTTCAGCCAACACCGCTTCAGCGCCACGCCGACCGGTAATATCTGTCTGCGTTTCGATCATTGGGATTTGAGCGCCCACCCCATCCGGGTCGATGACGAACGCGGAGCGGTCAAACGTGACATACGCCACGCGGTCGCCGCGCAAAAAGTCCAGTCGCTCTAAGAAGGAAGCGGCAGAGTCGCGCGCGGTTTTGAACGGTTCGCATACCAAATCGCCGAAGTCAAAATCGCCGTTCGGATCATTGCAGCAGCCGTAGAAATTGTAGGTAGGCACAAAACCAACCGCGAATCCCGCATTCGAGCCATTAAAGTACGCGTTGTATTCCGCTTGAGTCGCGAAGGGCTGCACTGGGTCTGCACCCACATATTCAGTAGTGTACAAATCGTTACTCAAGCCAAAAACATTATATGACGACCGCGGCCACACGCGCGATTGACACATAGCGTGTCCTTGCAAATCCTGATGATCGACAGGGTCTAAGCCAGTCGGCAGCCATTCGTCCGCGGTGAACAACGCTGGCGCGCAGAAAAATGATTCCATGACGTCGTTGTCCGTAGCAGGGTCGATATAGACCGCATAGTTGTTTGATGGGTCACGCTGCCTTGCTTGCACGGTGAACCCGGCTTGAATTTGTTCCTGGGTCATGTTCATGAACTGCGACCAGTTCCAGCATTCTGGGCGACCGGACGGGTCTGCAAGATATTCCTGATCGGTGAAATATGGCATTCCTGAAACCCAATTTATGGTGCGCGGCAGATAGCGATAGCCATAACCGCCCGCTTCCCAGTCTTCAAAATTCGTATCATTGAGCATCGACTCGGATACGTCGAAGATCAATGCCACGTCCAGAACCGCCGTCTGCGAAATCGCTTCGACGCTCAGCGTGACGGTGCCATAGCCGAGCAAATTCAGGAAAGTGGTCGGCGCCAGAATTTGTGCGGTGACGCGTACCAGCTTGAGTTCGTCATCCGTGCACAACGCTTCAAAACGCTTAACATCTTCCGGGTTCGCACCGACGCCATACAAAGGCGCCCCAGTGCGGTCGACCGGGTTGCCATTGGTATCGCGCAAACGCTGCACACGGCACGTTTCTACCACCACCGTCGATGTGTTGATGCCGTAAGCATCGATAAATTGGCGCGCAGCGAGTTGAAGCTGCGTGATGCTGGCGGCTTCACCGTTCACATTGTCAGTGGGGTCGGTGGTTCCCAGGTCATCGGGGATGCGGCGCATCTGCCCAGCGGCAGAGACTGCCGCCGCGTCCACTGCACGGCTGAGCGCGCTGTAACGAACGAACAGCAGCGACACATCGGTGACAATGCCGACGAAACCGAGCAGCGCGACAAATCCAATCGCCAGCACGATGATCGATTGCCCACTCTGTCCGCGTCCGCGTCTCTTGATGTGTTTCACAGGTTCATTATTCATCATTTGGTCTGCCTGTCTACTTAATTCAGACACTCTTGAAAACCAGCGAAGTAAATCGTTAATCTGCACCGGGTTTATCGATCAATTCGATGTACGGTTCGACCGACGGCAGTGGGAACATTGCCCACAGGTATAAATCGGGACGTCCATCGCGCGAAAACGCTTCAAAGACGGGCGACAATACCGGAATTTTCAGCAGCATTTCGTGTTCCCAGTACATTTCGACCAGCGCCACGCCTTGACTGGGCAGCAGACGGCGTTCTTCATACACATTGGTATCGGGGTCTAACGAGTCGACTGTGTACTCAGCGAGATTGAACAATTCTTCAATCTGTGCAATTCTGAATTCGCTACCAATGCACCCAGTCCCGCCGATGACATGATTACCGAACCACATGAAGCCGACCTGTTTTTCGATGGTGCCCTGCGTGTAATTATCATCGCTTGGATCATCCGGGTCGATGCCAAAATCAACGAAACCTGCAGCCGTCGTACCCCCTACATCGAAGCCTGGAAGCTCTTCAAATTCGTCGCTCACGTTGTAAAGCGCAGCAGTCGGTCCGCTAGGGATGTTGCCAGTGAACGCATCGATAAATCCGTTGCCGTTGAAATCGAACGGGTCGCGCGCATCAAAAATATCTGGGTCGCTGACAAAGGTCTCAGACGCCTGGCATTCGTTCGCATTAACGGGGTAACGTCCTACAACCAACAACTGCGGCACATTGGCGGCAATCGGTCGCATCAAGGGCGCTGGTAGACTCGTCCAACGATCGATACCGCCGCCTTCGTCGTCTTTGGTCACATCGATCAGTTCGAGCGCGAACGCCGAGACGATGATGTCATCCACGCCGTTATAAGGATTCATAAAGAGCGGCGTCATCGAACTCAACATCGTACATGCCACATCGTTATAAAAACCGATGAGCGTCTGATCCGCACCACCGCAAGGGCTGGTAGTGCGCGCCGCCACGACATCCGCAGGTTCTGCAGATAGAATCCCTCCAAGATATTCATCGCGTACATTCACGCGCTGCTGATTTTCAATCAAAGCAGCAGCCGCGTCGATATACGGCATTTGATACTGCACCCGAATATTCGCATTTGGGACATAACTGCTGCGGTCATCCCAAAATAACGGTGAGCGCGTATCCGTTAGCGTGGTCGCGCGGCGCGCGCCATAGCGCGTCACATCCAATATATTGAGATAGTTGTTCGCTAACCAGCCGATTTCGACTAAGCCCGCGAATAGGATGATCAAGACCGGCGTCAGGAACGCCATTTCGACCAAGCTTTGTCCGCGCTGTCGGCGCTGACGTTTTTCGTCCTTCGAAGGAGCATGTGCCGCAGGGCTGCCATCAAGGATTTCGATCACGCGAGTCCAAAATTGTCGCATAAGCCGCCGTACCCTTGTCCTCAACCATCTCTCAATGAGAGGGCTTTTTCGCCATGATGATAATACCATACAGACTTTCGTCATGGCGTTCGCGTTGTGTGCAGAAGTTGATAAGGTTTTGTACAAACAAAAAGCGGTTCAATCATGAACCGCCTCAATCTCAGCATTTATGGGGCATTAGTGCCGCCCCCGACAGCATAATATCGGGGTTAGCCCTCAACGATACGCGAGTTCATCTTCGATATGAACGCGCGCCTTCACAACATACCCGCGCCCATGACGCGATTGAATGACCAGAGGACGATCCGGATCATGCTCGATTTTGCCGCGCAAATTGTGAATATGATTACGAACCAGCGCTGCATCTCCAATTCCGTTGGGATACAGCCAGACATGTTCGAGCAGGTTTTCGGTCGAATGCGCATCGCCCGGCGTTTGACACAGGTGTTTGAGCAAATCGAATTCGACACGCGTCAGCGAAATTTCGCGGTCGTTCATATAAACGCGGTAGCTGGATGGAAAAATGCGTATCACAGGTTCATCGATGTTGGCGAACTGCGATGCGCGTCGTATGTGCGCACGCACACGCGCGGCGAGTTCACGCGGCACGATAGGTTTACGCAAATAATCGTCGCCGCCGCTGTTGAGTGCTTGCACAGCAATCTCAGTATCACGCATTCCACTTAAAAATAAAATCGGCGTGTTCATCGTCGTTTTAGTCTCACGCAGTTGTCGGCACAAGTGGATTCCGTCGATGTCGAGCAATCCTGCGTCGATTATAAATAAATCGGGCGGTTGTGCCTCAGCGATACGCAGTGCATCGCGCCCACTCGACGCCCTGACCACGTCGAAGCCTTCACGACGCAGCGTTAGTTCGACCATATCGAGAACACCAGCGTCATCATCAACGACCAAGATTGTTGTCATTACACACCCTATTCATAAATTTTGCAAAGCCAAATCAAGTCAACTTAATCATAGCCTCAAGGATAGCGAAATATTCAATGATAGCGTGTGAAAAATTTGTGAATTTTGTGGACAAAAAGCTGAAAAGACGAAGAGTTCCTACATCGAGTCAAACAAAAGGACGGTCATTATGCCGTCCTTTTGTTTTGGTAATTGCCCAAGTATGAAGATTTAATTGCGAACCCCGTTAATTGCCCGTCGAAATCATGTATCCGACGCCATGAATCGTGCGTATATAACGCCGCCGACTCTCTTTTTCGATTTTGGCACGCAAATTGCGGATATGCGCGCGCACGAGATCAGGGTCGCCTGTTCCTGGAGGATATTCCCATACATGTTGCAGCAGCACCCCCGGCGATAACGCTTGATCAGGGTGCTCCATCAAATAACGCAGCAGTTTATGTTCTGTCATCGTCAACTGAATCGTCAATTCTCCAGGACACGCTTGATACGTATCGGAGTCCAGTCGAAGATCGCCAATTTGCAGCATTGTCGAAGGCGATTTATCGCGTTTACCGCGCCGAAGCAGCGCTGCAATGCGCGCGCGTAGTTCCGAAAGCTCGAACGGTTTGATCACGTAATCATCCGCACCCGCGTCCAACCCAGTCACAATATCATCGACATTGCCTTTTGCAGTGAGAAACAAAATCGGCAGCGTGATAAAGCGCGGGTCACGCCGCAAACGGCGGCACAGCGTCACGCCGTCCATTTCGGGCATAATGATATCGAGAATTAACAAATCAGGTTTTTGTTTTTCTAAAGCGATCAGTGCTTGCTGACTGGAACTCATCAACAAAACGTCATAATTTTCATGCTCCAAGACGCGTCCCACCGTTTGCAGCACTTCATTTTCGTCATCTACCGCATAAATAAGCGTCATAGAGTTTTACTCCTTCACGATAGGCAACCGGATGATAAATTGCGTTCCACTAGCGGCATTACTGTTCACACGGACATTGCCGCCAAGCCGATCAATAATTTGACGGCAAATATGCAGCCCCAGCCCGGTTCGTTCGTCCATCGGCTTGGTCGTAAAAAACGGATCAAATATCCGGTCGATCACGTCATCCGCGATTCCCAGACCATTATCCCATACAACGACTTCAACCGCGTTATCACCAGGTTGAAAACGGACATCGACGCCTAACTCGGCTTTCGCGCGTCCGTTCAATGCGTCATGGGCGTTCAAAAGCAAGTTTAGCCATAAATCGTTTAACTCATCACGCGTCGCCATGACAAAGGGCGTATCATACACGTCCACGCGCGATAAAACAGTAATGCCCTCGCGCTGTACATGCGACCGAATCACCCCCAGCGACTCATCGATCGTCTCGATAACAGGTATACGTTCCGGTTTGGTGGGCTGTTCGGTTTGCGTCGTTGTCAATAAACGGCGCACGACCGCCGCAGCCTTTTTACCACTTCTCAAAATCGCATTCAATGATTCTTTAGCACGCTCGTTCAAGGATGGATTGAGCAGCAGCAGTTCGGCATCCAACACAATCGTCGTTAAAGGGTTATTGACTTGATGCGCGACCGCGCCCGCCAATTCGCCTTTTGCAGATAACCGCGCCGCACGTATCAAACGATCTTGCGCCATTTTTAGTTCTTGATAGCTCAGTTCGAGCCGCCGCATCAAATCGGCATTCTTCATCGCGGTCGTGCCTTGCGAGATCACCGCTTTTGCCATGTTGATCTCTCGTTCGGTGAACGTGCGTGTCCGTTCGGTATCGATGACGAGCATAAAGCCGAGCGGCTCCCCTTGTGCGATCATCGGTAAGCCCAGCATCGAGCGCCCATTCACTGCATCCAAGACCGAGAGCGAACCAAGCGTACTGGTATCACCATTGGCAGATGCCCAAACCGGATTTTGTTCCACCAACATTTGCAGCATATCACTGAACCCTAATAATACAGGTTCTTCAAACGGGCGCTGTAACCAGACTGATTCACCGATGGTGATCAAGACCAATAGACTACGCCGATCTTGTCCCAAGAGCGTAAACTCAACCCATGAAGCGCCTAATAGTTTCTTTACATCTTCCGCGTTTTTATAGATATGCGCATGTTGCGTATCGTTTGAATCCAATTGCAGCGATAACAGTTCAACGCCGATCGCTTGCGCACGCTGAATGGCTTCGGGCGGCACAACCCCTGGCTCGGCGGTGTAATACGCCAGTACCAAACCGAGCGGCTGCTTCTCGACCATGATCGGAATGGACAGGACAGCATGTGCGCCGACCTGTCGCAAATACTCGACTTCTTCGGGGAGTTCCTGACGGGCAGTCGTCACCGTGACAACTTTATTTCGCAATGCTGCCACCAAAGCAGGACGTGATTTGAGCGCGAGTGCGGGCGCATAACTGACGCGCCACACCGCGCGCCGATAACGAGCGACCAACATGGGCGTCCGAATATGAATTTCGCCTTCAGGGGTCGTCCGTTTCTCTTTTTTCCACTGATAAATATCGATACGCCCGCCATTGAGCAGTGCATGTAACTGCTGCGCGATATGGATCAGCGTGGCTTCTAATGAAAGCGACGAATTGATGACATGACTCGCGCCCACTAACGCGGTCAAATCTTGCGCACGCTGAATGCTCATACCATGTACGCGCGCATTTTCGATGGCAATCGCCGCGTATGACGCCAGATGAATTAACAGTTCTTGATGGCGTCGATTGAATACGGCTTTTTTACGACGATTGTTTACACCTAAAACACCAATCCGCTCACCTTTCAAGCTGATCGGTACGTACAAGAGCGAATTGACAAAATACTGCGTTTTGATCTTGTGTGGTCCAGCGCCAGGACCTACCAGCAGGGGTTCGCCTGAGTTGAAAACTTCACCCGCGAACGAGTCATTAAGCCGGACACGAAATGTTTGCACCATCTCGGTTTCGACGCCGACTTCTGCACGCAGATAAAATTGTCCGGTTTCGCGGTCGGGCATCAGCAGAATTCCCTCATCTGCGTCGGTCAAATGACGACCCGCCTGCACTACCCGATGCAGCACTTCATTGATATCCAACACTTCGGTCAGAGAACGGCTTAAAGCGAACAAGGTCTGAATTTCATCGTCGCGCCATAACGTCTGTTCTTTGGGAGACGTATCAAATTTTGAATCGTCACTTTCAAACGCGGGAAGTGCTGTATTGAGTGCTTCGGATAAGCCTTTGACCAGCGCGAGTTTATCCAGCTTTTCGATATAGGTGACTGACGCGCGCCCAAGCAGGCTTTGCGCCGAACTGACTGCCGATGCTGTCGGTGCATAGGCGATCATCGTCGGCGCGCTCACCAACCGCGATAAGGTTACAAGTGTTTTTTCACCGCTTGTCCGATCAAACATGGCGCAGTCAATGACGACAGCATCCATAGGTTGGCTACGAAGCATGAACAGCGTATCGCGGTGCGAATAAGCTGTATGAAGCTCGTAATACGAACCATTCAACGACTGTTTCACTTGATGAACGATGTCGTAGTTTCCTGCGGCGATTAGTAAGTTTTTCATCGTAAATAACGATCAGTCTTTTTTCGTCAAGCGCGAACGGCGTTTATCAAGGTCATCTTGCGCCGTTGGTATCGTGTCGGTCGCTGGGTTTTCATCGCCAGCGATGATTGTTTCTGGCAACGACGTGGTGCGCGCTTGCGTGATAATACTTTCCATCTCGTTGACCCGATCGATTAGTTCACCCGCCGCCTGGCGATGCGCTTGTAAATCCTGCTGTAGACGAACAAGATATGCTTCGCCTCGATTCGTCTGTCCGACGAGTACACGTGCTTTTTCATCATCGCCGCGCGCTAAAGCCGCATCAGCTTCGGCACTCCATAGTCGGATATCAGCGTCATGCTGGGCAATCTGTGCGCTCAATTTATCTTCATATGCCAATGCGTCATCGATACTGGTGCGCAGTGTGGCGACTTCTTTATCGAGATTGGCACCGGCTTGCTGCGGCGTCTGCGGCGGCGGCGCGACGCGTTCGCCCCGTTCAGCGTTCATTGCATCGTTGACACCTGCTCGCAGCAATATACTTAGTTTTCTAAATAAATCTGCCATGACCAATCCTGAAACAGTTGATAATATTCATCATATGCTGTCGTTCTGTTTCTTGTCCCATTTAGATTATAGGCTCAATTCAATGGAGAGTCTGCACAATTCCCAGTATTCGCAATTCTATATACGACCATCGCTGCCCCGCCTGCCACACGTGTAACCAGATTATTAGTTGTAAACAACGGACACAAGCGTGCATCGTTCGGGTTTTCGTTTGGCGTTTGATACCCATATGCCATTAAATACGCCGCACCGCGTGCTCGCATCAATGCCCATATCGCATCACCATCACGAATAATTGGGATCACTTCTGGGCTGATCAACCCGCCAATATCGAGCATCGGACGCGGTGCAAAATACCCGACCGCTCCAATATCGTGGATCGCCAGCAGTTGATCCGGCGCGATATTCGCTTGAATCCACGCTGCTGCTGCGACCATATCGCCGTCAATGATGCGAACATCCTGGATATATACACCGCGACCGATAACCAGTGCAAAATAAGCGAATACCAGCACCGCCCCTAGCATCAACGCCTGTACACCCGCACGCACAATAATATTACGTCCTCGGCTGATCATACTCCACAGTTCGAGGGTTCCCAACACCCCCGCTGTGATCAACGCCGGCAGCGCGGGAATCACGTAACGTCCATGCTGAATATCAAGCGGCAAGTAGGCGGCATACAACGCGATTAAGCCAAAACCCCAGACTAATAACAACAATCGTAACGGAGTTGCTCTGCGCTGACCGTCTTTATCATCGCGCGACCACCGCAGCGTATTCATTCCAAACACGACTAAACCAGGGACAAGTAAAATTTGACCCCCTGCCGCGAGCGGCAACAGTACATGTATAAGGCGTTCGCTATATGACAGCGCAAATAACGCATCTGCTTGCGCCCGTTTTGCGCCTGCTGTGTTGGGGAGCAAGCCCCCAGTAACATCGAAATTGGCGATCATATACGGCGTGATCACTATCATGAACGACACCACCGCTGCAATCAACCAACCAAACGTCACGGCAAGGCTTTTTCCATATATCTTTGCGTTAAAAAATACATTCCCTAAGACAGCCACGCCGCACAACCCGACGATCAGCACGCCCTCCGGTCGTGCCAACACGGTAAACCCGCTCAACACGCCGAACACTAACCCGCTTCGTAAAAACGATATCGAGTCTGGTCGGTTATCACGTCTCTGCGCCTCCCTGTATACGGGCAGAGAGGCATGGGGTGGGCGCAATATTGACACTGTATACGCGATCACACATAATGCCAACGCTGCGAACAGCGCCGTTTCCATACCGCTCGCAGCCGCCCAGACTAAATGCCACGCGCTGACCAACGCAGCGCCAACCGCGAGCGCAACGATCCGCCGCGCGTGCAGCCGTGATGCGATGTGTGTGCCAATCAGCCCAATCGCCGCGAGGGAAAACGCACCAAGCATATGCGTCCACACGCGATAATCGATTCGCAGCGCATAACCGACTGCCAGCACTACCGTGTAAAGCGGCGACGTGCTCGCAGCGCTTGGTGTATCGGGATAAAACGTGAACTGACCCAACACGCCCAGATTACGTCCGTAGGTCTGATGAATCCAACTATCATCCAACGGAAAGCCACCACCCGCCGACGCGATGTAGTACGCCGTCAGCGCGAACGCCGCTGCGATGATAAGTATTTCACCCATCTTGATTTTTACGGTGCGTTTTTGCAACGTTGTACCTTTTGCGTTGTCGCTTGCCTTCGTATTTCACTCATTGATTTGATACACAATGGCGTCGCCAATCCGCCCGATTTCTCGCAAAAATGGCGGCGGATTTTCCAGAATTACGCGCATCGGCGCGGGAAGTCCGGCGGGTTCGATGACCACGTAATCAAGTTGATAACGCACCCCCAGCTCCGCGATCACATCAGGCGCGGCGTTCGGCACAACCACACCGCCCAAACCCAGGTTGCCGTACAGCGCCGCTGGATCATTGATCATGACGCGCGCATTAGTCGGCAGCAGTGCATCTAAATCGGTATAGAACGACGGCATACCAGCATTTTCGACACGCCCGCGCTCGCCAATCCACAGACTTAAGCCGACAGCAAACACCATCAACGCCGCCGAAAATACCCAGCGCGCCGCGCCGATGTTCCAGCGCCGCCGCTTGCCTAACCAGCCGACCACATCGTCCAAGCCGATAACGCCGAGCGTCACCCAAAACGGAATCAACGCTGCCGACGAATGCAGCAGCCCACCCCGATAACCCGGAAACGGAAATATCAGCGTAAATACCAGATGCAGACCGATTACATAGAAGAGAAATGGGCGCAAAAATGGGTTCCGCCGACGCCTGATCAAACCAATCAGCATCAGCGGTGTTAGCACGATCATACCCTCAACGGCGACAAATGTCGTCAAATTACTGGTCAATGCCTCTAAACGTGCGGTGAATAGAGCCGCTGTATCATCCGCGAGCGCCGTTTGAAACGTGTTGACGGGCGGATAATTGAACAGGTCGTCATAAGACTGAAACCAGATCGCTTGCGCGCCACCTGTGGGCAGCAGCACACCGATTTCGTTCAGGTTGCGCGCGAACCACAATCCCATCACACACAAATAGCCTGTCGTCAGTAAAACAATCTTTGTGGCTTTGTGCCTGCGCGCCTTCGTGTTATGCGGTTCACTTTTTTCCAATAACACCGCCGCCACGCCGACGATCAGCATCAATACGCCATCGGCACGCGTCAAATGTGCCAGCCCCGCGCATACGCCCGCCGCAAAAATAACCGCCCACCGAGTGCTTTTGCCGCTTTGCACCCTTGCGCCGAACCCCATTTGTCCCAGCAGCACCAGACAAGCAGCACCGACCGCTGCGTACGGCGCGAACGTATCGATCACGCCCCAGTATCGTGTGAAAAAGCCGCTGAACAACGTGAGTAGCCCCGCCATCCATGCATGACGACGCGATCCGCCCAGGCGCGCACCAAGCCAGTAACCAATGCCCGCCGTGATTGTCAATAAGATCACATTAGGAAGTTGTGCGCCAGCGTGATCGACGCCCAATATCTGCATCCCCGCCGCAGCGATCAATGACGTGAGCGGCATCCAATACAGATGCGATGGAAAGACACCACTTTCGGGCAATACTTCCGGCGCACCGATATATGTCCACAAATACGGCTCGGTCAATCCCTGCCGCGTTACCACGCGCAGCGCCGCGTTAAAATGATAATGTGCGTCGGTGTAATCGGGTGCGTCGATGAGCCGCACCATCCAGAATGCAACGATCACACTCATGATCACGAAAATTAACGCGCTTCGCCTACTGGTTTTCCGCGTCTCCGTATAGGTGGGAAAAGAGTCAGGGGGTGAAGACATGTTTCTCAAGCGCTCACTGGCGTTTGCCGCAGCCGCCGATACAACGCGACACACACGCCGACTAAAATCAGCGTCCGCAGCACGATGATCATCACAAACGGAGTCACTAGTACACCCGTGATCACCCCACCCGTATCCCCCGTACGGATGAACAGGAATGGATACTCTGCAAACGTCAGCACACTCAACAGCACCACAATCAAGATGCCGTCGCGCGTCGGGAAACACAGCAGAATCAACGGAGCGATCTGCGCGATCCACTGCGGACTCCACCCTTGCGCCTGAAGAAAAAAGATCAGCAGCGTGATCGACGTAAAAGCAACCAACCCCTTATCGTCGAAACGCCGCGTCCGCGCGAACACAAATGCGCCAATGCCCGCCGCGACCATCAAGCGTACGATGCTGGGAATTACCGCGGGATTGCCCACCAAGTCATTGGCGCGCGCTGGATCGAGATGATCAAAGACCGTACCAAAATTTCCCGTGCGGTAATTGCCATCTATTAGCGCCCATACCGTTTGATAACTCGCTTTGTTGAACTGTGCCGTCAGCGAAGGCAGCGTCATTGCGGCATTTTGCGCGAACAATAATCCATACACGACACCAAAAATGATCACGATGATCAGCGTATAAAGCAGTGCTTTGGTCGTCGGTCTAAAGCGCCACACCGCACCCAGGATAACCGCCGGTGTAAATTTGACCAACGCCCCGACCGCCGCCCATACCGCCGACCGCGCGTCACGTTTCGCCAACAGCGCCGAAATCGAAAGTAAAAGGAAAAACGCGACCATTGGCTCGAAATTCCACCATACAAAGATCAAGGGGGCGGCTGCAACTGTGTACACCCACGCCAATGCCGTCCCGGTCGCGCCGCCATGCAAGCGCGTGCCAATCGTGCGGATCAAAAGCAAGTTACCCGTGTCAAACCCGACCATGATCAAGCCGAGCAGCATGGCGAAACTCGTATAATTGGCGTTTGCGCCGAGCAGCGTATAAATCGCGGTGAACATGAATGCCGGAATCGGTGGGAACTCGCTCCACCAATTGCGAAACGGCAGCAAGCCGTCAGCGCTTAGCCCACCGAGTTGAAAGTAATAAAAGAAATCACCGCCCGCCGTTACGCCGCGCTCACTGCCTGCTGTGAAGATCGGCAGATACGTAATCAACAGGATCAGGCGCAAGCTGATGAATAAAATGACCAGCAGCCGCCGATCTGCCAACAATCCAGTTAAGTTAATTTCGCTTGAAGTCGTTCGCATAGAAACATTTGAACCGCAAATGATGCAGGCAACGGACAGAGTTTTTTATACCTCGATGCGTTTCTGCGTCCAGTGCGGTTAACCTTCCTTTACGTATAAACTTGCTTGCGCGTCTTGATAATCAAGTCGCCAACCGGGTTCGATCATCAGATTATTGGATAGTCCGCTTCCGGTTTCGACCAGCACCCAGCTAATATCATAATGTGACAACGTCTCGCGCCACTCCAACCCGCCGCGCGCCGTGTTCAAATACTCGCTCAAAATCGTGTCACCGTACAAGTCGGTGCGTCCATCGACAAATACCGGGTACTCTGGCAGCGCATACAATAAATACCCGCCCCAGTTATACGCGTTGAATAAGTTGCCCGTTTGTGGATTCGCGCGCACATAATCGACCGCGCGTACAGGCAGTGTCGTGTTGATCGCTTGCTGAAGTGTGATCGGTTCGAATACCAGCAGCACTTTGAGCGCCGCTGCGATCACGATCAGCACAATAATCGCCGCGTTCAAGCGCCCCCTACCCGGCAATACAGTGCGACTTAGCCCCGTCAACCAACCGCGTTCTTCGATCATCGACGCCAGATGATACGTCAGCACAGGTGTCGCCGCGACCGCGAATACGGCGATATTGCGCCCAGCCAGCAGCGATAAAAATGCCGTGCCGCTCACCAAAGCAAAATCTGTCCAGTTCAAACGCCGACGGCTCGCGCCGACTGCCCCAAACAGGACAATTGCCAACAGGATGAAGCCCCATGTTTGCCGTTCTTGAAAATTCGGCGTGTTCCATTCTTGAATTTCGGCGCGCAGCACCCCAATGCCGACCGTTTGAAACGGAACTGCCAGCATTTGCAGTCCATATGGATTGATGACTAATGCGCCTGCGCTCACCAGTGTGATCAGTGCCATTTTGCCGATGCCGCGCGGTGGGATAACCAGCTCACCTTTTGGATTAAACAGATTACCCAGCACTTCACCGCCAATCGTCCCGATTAAAAAGATGAAGCCAATCGAAAACCCAGCGTGCAAATTCCCCCATATCCCCATAATAATTGGAATCAGCCATAAACGGTCGATTTTTTCGCGCTTATAGAGATGAATCAAATACAAAATCAGCGCGCTCAGCACAAACGAAATCATTTGGGGGCGCGGTGACCAGAATACTGCCGCCGCCGCCGCACCTAAAATCAAGGCAAATGCCCGTACATAATGGTTGCCCGCACTGGCTTTCCACACGAAAAACATGCCCAGCGTCGCTAGCCCAGCCGTGTATACCATTAACCCGAACAAGCCGCCGACCTGCCAGATCGCATATAAAATGAGCTGCGACCCCCAACTGTGATCGATCCAGGCTTGTCCAAAAGCGGTATGCGAAAACGGATCCGCGTAAATGATCCCATTTTGCAGAATGTGCGCGCCGCTCCGCAAATGCCACCATGTATCGGTATCGATAGGGACGCGCGCCGCCAATGCGAACAGCAGTATAAACGCGATAATCCCCATTGCCCGTTCGGTCGTCAGTCGTCGCAATCCAATTTCGTCCTTCGTCGTACTTTATAGCGTGTAAATGTCTTTCTGTGTATCTGCGTGGCTTTGTGCCTTCGTGTTCTGTTTTTCGCTTTTGCGTGTATCGTGTTTGTTCCGAGCTTAGTCCCAGTTCATCACGCGTGACTCAGTACTGATAAGTGTTTTGCGTTACATCCCGCTCATACTTACAACCTTGCCGACTGTACGCAATAATATATTTAAGTCAAGCAAAATCGATTGATGCCGTATGTAATACAGATCATATTGTAGTTTGATCAGCGCATCTTCGTCGTTCGACCCATAATCGTATCGTACCTGCGCCCACCCCGTCAGACCAGGGCGTACGATCAAACGCGTGCGGTAAAACGGAATTTTCTCGGTCAGCCGTGTCACATGTTCCGGGCGTTCCGGTCGCGGACCAACCAGGCTCATATCGCCACGCAGCACATTGATCAACTGCGGCAGCTCATCCATGCGCGTCTTGCGGATGAATCGACCGACGCTCGTCACACGTGGATCACCACGTTCGGAAAAAACCGCGCCCGTCACCGCTTCGGCGTTTTGTACCATCGACCGATATTTCCAGATGCGAAATACGCGCCCGTTGCGCCCGACTCGTTCTTGCGAGTAAAAAATGCCGCCGTATGAGTCGAGACGGATCGCCAGCGCGACCAACGGCGCGGTCATGAAAAAGAGCATCAACCCAAACAACGATAGCACAATATCGATCCCCCGTTTGAGCGGCGGAAACGGATCAAAGATCGCGTCGCTGTTTTTGACAGGTAAGAATACGACCGTCCATTCGTCCTTGACGTGTTCGACTGGAACGCGTTCGGTGATGCGCTCGTATAAAATAGGCATCGGTGTGATGGCGATCCCCAGTTCATACGCATCCATAATTGCCTGAAAGACTTCGCCTCCAAGTCCGTTTGTGCTCGTCACAATCAGTTCGCGGATGTCATCGCGGCGCACAAAGTTTGCGAGATCCGCCGCCGTGCCTAGCACGGGGATACCTTCGATTTGCTGACCAACATCGCCCAGCCCGCCGATTACCCCGCGCAAATCGTATTCCGACGCAGCATGTTCCGCAATCGCGCGAATGATCAAACGGCTGCCTGCTTCAGTACCGATGATCAACGCGCGGCGTTTTTCACTCATCCAGCCCACTAGTGCCGGACGCGCGAACCGCCACACCCCAATGAAAATGAAGGCGATAATCCCAAAATAAAGGATGAACAAACGTGGCAGCGCGCCGACCGGTGATAAGAAAAATACCAGCACGTAGACGATCATCATCTGTACGGTGACGATGACGATGCGCTGAAAGGTTTTCCAACGCTGTGCCGCGACCCGCAGGTCGTACAGGTCATAGGCGCTGGCAAGAAACACCCACAGCGCGGGCAGCAGCACCAACCAGTAACTTTGACCTAACAAGAAGCTGGCACCAAACACGTATTGACCACTGATATCGACCAGCGTCCAAAACCACAGCGCCAATAGAGCCGCAAGCACGATGGCGCAGACATCTCCAATCGCCAAGAGCAGTTTGAGCTCGCTGATTTGCAATTGAGCGCGGCCGCCGCGCTTTGGCGTCATGCCCATCGTCATTAGTCTCGCACGCGCAGCAGCGCGATCGTCAAAATGCCCGATAAAGTGCTAAGCGCTAATGCAGACAACAGCCAACCCGGTGTATACGCAAATTCGACTGTATGCACGCCGTCATCGATTTGCATCGCGCGAAACATGCCGTTGGCGCGATATATCGGCGCTTCGATACCATCGACATACGCCCGCCAACCGGGATAATCGGTATCTGACAGCACCAACCACGACAACCGATCCGCATTGACGCGCACCATGACGCGCGTGCTGATATCGTCACGCCGGATCGACGCGCTGCCACCCGACACTTCACGCGGGGGCGCGCACTCGCCATCGCCCAACAGATGAAGCTGTGTATGCGCGTCCCATGTCGGCGCGCTGATCGCCGCGTCAAGCGACGCTTGCGTCTCGTGCCAGCATACTGCATCATCCCCGACCACGTAGGCGCGGCTTATAAAGCGATCTGTCGTTTGCATCCCGTCCAGCGTATAGACCGTACCGACGTTCGCCGCCGCCAACAACGCGCGGTTATCTTCGACTTGATTGGTCAAACGCATATAATTTGCGTAATGCCCAACCAACAGCGGATCAAAATTGTTCAGTAACGCCACATCATCGAGCAAATTAATGTTGGCAAGCTGACTGTGGCGCAGTCGAGCCAGACGTTCTTCCAGTGTCAACGACTCATCGCGCGTGACAAAATAATAATCATTGAACAGCAATAGATCGTTGTAGCGCGTCGCTTGGTCGTCATCGGCGCGCCAATAAGTGCGTCCGTCGGCGGTTTCCGGTCGGCTTGGACGGTACAAATCGTTCGTCATCGGGTTTAATCCCCAATTCGACCATGCCAGCTCGACGCATACTGTTACCAATACCACACCCGACCAACGCCAATGCGCGCCTGTCTCCCGTTCTGGCTGGCGCAATGTCAGCCATGCAGCAACCGCACCGATGATCGCAGGCGCGAGAATACCACGCGCCAAAATCGCGGTGTCGGCGCGCGCGTCACGCCCGATTAACAGGATAAACATCAAGACAGCCGCGCCCAATCCTGCAACTAATCCGTAACGGGCGATACGTCGCGTCAGCGTATCACGTCCCCACGCGCTCACGCCGATCCCCGCCAGAATGCTCAAGCCGAACACCGTCCATAAATGCCAGCGCACAGGTGCTTGAAACAGATCGAACGTCGGCACGTTGTCGTATAAAAACGGGAAAATCGGCGAATACTGACCCAGTGCCAGCACAAAACCGATGACCACAATAATCACCGCAAATGGAACATGGTTGCTGGCAGCGATGAATGCATCGCGCTTACGCCGCCGCACAAACGCGATCACGGCAGCAATCGCGCTGATTAACGGGATCAAGCCGATATACACGGCGTCTTCAAAGTACGCACCAACCGTAAAATACGTGCCATCGACGGGCGTGCCAAAGAATTGTGGACTGATAAAATTAATCGAGCGCACAGGTGCGTAACTAAAGTTGACTGCGAAACTGTATTCCGCGCCGTCGCTGCGCTGTGATTGACCGAGCAATTCCGCCGTTGCCGAAAGTTGCAGCGACGCCACACCCGCGCCGAGCAATATCCCCACAATCACGCCGCCCAGCCGTGATAATTCCTTGAGTTCTCTGCGTGTGTTTGTGTCTTCGTGTCTTTGTGTTCTGCTTTTCGCAGTTAAATTTCTTATCCCTAACCACACCGCAAACACACCGACCATCAACAAGCTGTACCATGCGGTTTGCGCGTGACCCGCCAACAGCAGCAGCGCCGTAAAACATGCCAGCGAGCCGATTTTGCGCGTCATACCCGTCGTCATCACGTCATACGTGATGACTAACAGCCACGGCAGCCATGTCGCAGCCATAATCATCGGGTACGTTCCCAGTCGCGCAACGAGATAGCCGCCCAATGCGAACGAGATCGCACTCATGCCGCGCCCAAAATCGCTCAAACCAAGCCGCCCGGTCAGCCGATACATGCCCCAACCAGCGATGAACAAATGCAGCACCGCGACGATGCTCATGATCGACGCCATCAAGCCGACATAACCTGTCGTCGTCGGGTCAGCAGGCGCGATCAAACTTAACCAGTTGAACGGGTATAAAAGCCCCGATTGGTAATTGGCAAACAACGGCGCGCCCGCCCCATTAAGCGCGTTCCACAACGGCAAAATGCCATCGCCTAACTGCTCAGCCGCATACACACGCCACGGCACAAATTGTAGTGTCGGCAGTCCCCACCAGAAACTCGTCAGATTTGCCAATGGGTAAAAGAGGGTCGCCAACGCCAGCACAAGCAATATCAACGGACGCTTCATCGGACACGGCTCACCTTGTGACTTTATTACATATGACGATCCAGTAAAATTCTTGTGCGGAAGTTTTGGGAAGTATTTTTACTTCCGCTTTCGCATCAACAGCGACAATACCCCAACCGCCCCGCATAGCGCAAACGCGCCTAACCCGAATACCTGCAAATTCACGGTATGTTCATTCAGTTCGCGCACGCGTGTTGAATCGGGCAGATTGATATCAACCCAATCTGGCACCCGCTCAGTCGCTGCTGATCGACGGTCGATTTCCCCGACCGTATAAATATTGACCCCACTTACAGTACCGCTCAACATCAAGTCATCCTGATCGATGGCATACGGCGCAATCACATGACTGACACCCCATGTCGCCAACGCTGAAACATCGAGACGCGCGCCTTGATTGGCGGTTGCCAAGTCTTCGTCGGTGATGTCGCTGATCGGCGGCACAACCACGCTATAATCTGTATCGTTAACCCCGCCCGCCGCGTTGATCGCATCCGTCACCGCCGCGACCTGAAACGGATCGACGCCGCCGAACAAGCGTAAGCCGTAAAGTTCCGCGACCGACTGCGGCAAGCTGTATGCGGGCGCATAAATTCGACCCGGTTCAAGCGCGATCAGCCGTTCGGCAAGCGGCACATAGGGGTCAAACCAGTCATCCGCACCGCGCCATTCCACCCACCCGCGCCCGATGATCACCGCATCTATAACAATGATCACGACCAAAATCATTGCCCCTGCTCTCCATACAGAGGGATTGGGGGGTGAGGTTTGGCTTGTCCACAATAACACGACGCCGATTCCCGCCGCGCCGACAATCAAACTCCACCCCGCCGCAGCGGGTACAGGCAGTGCAATCAGCGTAAATACACCAGCGATACTCGCCGCCGCGATCAAAATCACCAGCGCGACTCTATAGGGATGACGTATACGCCGCCCATTTTCCCCTATAATCCATTCGACGCCATAACCTGCTAAGAGCGCGACCACCAGCGCAACGATGATCCACGCCCGCGACGGCACACGAAACCACAACAGCGCCGGGATCGCGTCTGTAAGTGTCGTCCATAATATGCCGTTCGCGCCCAACGCATACCAGCCAGCGACGCCGATCACCACGACCCAAAACCAACGCTTGCGCGGCGCACTTAGTACACCGATGAACGCCAAAATCAAGCCTGGCAAGCCGAGCATGGTCACGGTTTCGGGGTTACTTTGCTGGGCGGGCAGCAATACGCCCAGTAAATGCTCAGCATCGAGCGAGAAAATTCCGGCGTCCGCTTGTGTCAGCGCAGCACGCGATAAATACCCGCTCCACTCGATCAATGGCACGGTCACGCCAATCGTTAACACAACCGTGAGAACCGCTGCTCCGATCAACATCCCGATCCGTCTTTGAGACGACTGTGCAGGCGCGAGTCTTAACCCGCCCACCATCAACCACAGCGCATACGCGACCGCCACCATCAGCCCGTATAACGCGATTCGTACATCGCTGATCACCAAAAGTGCCGCCGCCAGACCCAACCCGATAACATGAGGTGCTGGAGGGGTTTGGCGTGCCAAACTCGCCGGTGCCGGGGTAAACATTACACCTATTCCCCCCATGACCCATGGCAGCCATGCCAGCGCGTAGACAATATCGAGATGTCCCGCACCCAAATGTACCATCACGCGCGGGCTGAGCATCCACGCCACCGCGCTGACTAACGCTGCTTCTCGTCGTAAGCCAAGTGCGTGCGCCCAACGCCACATGCCGAACCCCGCAACCGCCAAATGCAAAACGATCATGCCGTTGATGAAGATCGGCGGCGGCACGACCAATACTAACCATTGAAGCGGATACGCGGTCTTATTGAGCGGATTAGCAGCAAATGGCTGTCCTGCCATGATCGTGTCGCGCCAGACCGGAAACGACTCGGAGACGATGAAGTTTTCGCGCAAAAACTGGGCGGCAGGCAAATGAGACGTAACCGCATCGCTGAACCGCGCATCGGGGATGAATGGCAATGCGTCCGGTCGAAACCCGACCGTCACCAAGAATACGATGAGCGCAAGCAGTACGAACAGCGCTGACCGTGTATCGATTTTAGGGGACATAAACTTGCACGTCGTCGAAACCCATGACAAAGCGCAGTGTATCAAAGCATACGGTTTGACCGAGCATCGTTTCGCGCGGTCCACGCAGGATGTAGCGCACATTGTATTGTGCAATCAGTGCACCACATTGGCTGGCGTCAGTGGTGGTGTACCATTCAATCACCTGTTGTTGTTTTACATCGGCGTCCAGCGTCTCATACTGGTGACCGTAAACGACACGTGCACCCGCCCAGCCAGGTATCCAAATACTGCTATCAGGCGACGCTAAAATCACATCATCGCCGTCCGTGCGCGCGTCGATCCAGCGATACGCCGCTGCATAATCAGAGTCCAGGAAAATTACCGCGGCGGTTTCCGGGCTGCCCGTCATAGCGGGGATCGCAGGCAAAAACAGCATCAGCAGTGGAGTCACGGCGATCAACGGGATGAATATCGCAAACAGTCGCCGTGCGCGCCGTCGAATGCGCGCATACCAAAAATCCTGAATGGCGCGCGTGGCAAAATATGCCACAGGCAGCATAATGCCCACTGAGAACCGACGCTGCACGTTGGTGGGCAGATACATAACGACGAAAATACATACCAACCACAGCAGCATCAAACGATCGCCATCTTCTTCCATGCGCCGCACCGCGCGCCAGATAGCGGGCACCGCAATCAAAAGCGGCAAACCCAAACCGATTACCCATGTCCAGATGGGCGGTGCAGATGTGATATTTTGCTGATTCCATGTGCGCATGGCAGGGTTATCGACCACAATCAGCGCGTAATATACCGCCACCGGAATTACTGGCACGACTACCGCTAACAGCCAGCGCACGAGACGCAAATCGAGCGCGCGGCGCTTGGCATAGCCGATCAGCACATATAAAACAAGCGCGCCGCCCAGCGGCACGAGCGTTTGTGGATACAGAATGGACAAGATCGAACTCAGAATGCTCGCCATCCACCAACCATTATCGAACGCTGAGTCGTCTTTCATTGATGGACGAAACGCCGTGATCAACAGGCTGACAAGCAGGGCAAGACACGCAATCGCCAACGGAAAATGGACATTGGCGAAGGTACTGTACATTGGGAATGCTTCGGGGATACTGAGATCGGGTATTTCTGCCATGCCTAACAACGGTCCGAACAACCAGCCCAAGCCCCCGCCGACCGCCGCGATTACGAAAAATATGCGCCGCGCTTCGATGCGCATCCAGATACTCGCCGCCAATTGATAAATCGCCGTGTACATCAGCAGCGATGCGATGACGCGTGCCGAGTGAAACATCACGAGGAGCGGCACACCTGTCGCTTGCGATAGCTGACCCAGCAGCGGATAAATAAGCATGATGAATGCAGCTTCGTGCGTTTCTGGCGTGTGCTGAAACGTCACCGCCCAACCGCCATCGGCACCAATGCGCATTTTGGAAAGATACGTCGCACCATCCTGATAATTGTGCAGCGTTCCCATAAATTGATAACCGGGCGTGCCGCGCAGCGCAACCCACACCAGTGGTATAAATGCGATCAGCACAAGCGCACAGCTTATAATGATGACCCAGCGCCATTCGTGCGCGGCAATAAAAGCGGTGTAGCGTGAACCCATCGATTCTAGAGGGCGCGTGTTAGGCGGAATATTGGGCGCTTGAGTTTGCATTCTCATGATTCCGTTCGTGTAAGTCTATTCTAAAGCGGATGTTATGAGACTGTGCGTTGTGTTTGCGGATTGTGACATATGGGCGTAAAAATTGAAATGTTCTGCATGAAACTAGTGTTAAAATCAGAGGCATCTTTTGTTGCGGTTTCATTTCATAGAGGATGATCATGGGCTTCGACCTCGAAAATTTTGGTGTCGGCGTTGCCGCAGGCTGGTTGAGTGCGTATGGCGTCTATCGTTCGCGTCATTTAATCAGTTCCACCGTGCGGGCGGTGCAGCAAGGCGCACAGCAAGCGCAGACTTCCGCGACGCGCAGCGCAGACAGCCGCTTTGTCAATGACTTAATTGAAATGTGCGAGACCGATCATCTGGCAGCTTCCAATGTACGACTGAGCGATATTGCCGTCGAACCACGTTTCATCCCTGCGCCTGCGTTCGCCACGCCAGGTGAAGAAGATTTAAGTGCAGTGCTCAAAGTCGTCCCCGAAATTGTCGATCATCCGTACCTGCACGCGATGTATAACGTCGATACACTGACCATCAACGACCTGGCGACGGGCGATCGGGCGATCGCCATTTTGGGTGCGCCGGGCACTGGGCGTACTACCGCGTTGATGGCGATGACGCTGCAAAGTTTAGGTAAAATCACATTTCCGCCGCCGTTCGACAAAGTTCAGGCAAAGCTCGACCAGGAAGAAGCGGAAATGAGCGAGAAACAGCGTGCCGTGCGTGTCAAAGAACGCGTGTTGATGGAACAACGCGCGCGTGAACGATTGGCGACCGAAAAAGGTATGACATGGAACGCCGAAACCAATGAAGAACTCAAGAATAAGATACCTTTGTTTAATCAATTGATGCCGATTTACGTGCATATGGGCAACCTGAACTTGAGCGCACTCAACGAATATGGCGCAGAGGTTGACCCCGCCGAACCGATCGTTCGTTCGGTACAGTATACAGTTGCGCGCGTGACCGCCAGCACCATCCCGCGTTATTTGTACGACCGCCTCAACAAAGGCTTGGTCTTACTGCTCATCGATGGCTATGACGAATTGCCCACAAGCGAACAACCGTTGGCGCGTGCGTGGCTGAAAGCGCTGCTGGAACAATACAAAGATAATTTTATCATCGTGACGGGACCTCATGTCGGCTTTGCCGATTTAACCGGATTAGGGTTTACCCCTGTTTTCATGCGTCCGTGGTCAGAAATGGACGCGCACTGGTCATCGCATCGACTGGCGGAATCATGGGGCTCGTTCGGTAAAAAACGCCGTTCCAAAACCGCAAAACCAGACGATGACGCGATCACCCGCGCTCGCGCCAATATAAGAGCCTACACGCCATTTGAAATCACACTTAAGACATGGACAAGCTTTGCCGACGACAGCGATCGTGCCGGCTTTGAAGGTTGGATTCAGGCGTACCTGGCGCGTCAGCTAAGCGCCAACACCGATCAACCGTTAGCGACGCTGCTCCCAAACCTGGTTCGCATCGCGGCGCTGCAAATCGACGAAGGCTATATCACCACGCAGCGCTTACAAGCGTTGGCGATTACAGGCGAGGCATTCGGAATCAAAGAATCGCAGGCGGTCGCGTCAGATAAACAGGAGCCACAAACCGTCGATGCGCTCCGACCAGAAGCCGATATCAAGTCCAACGAGAAAAAAGAAGAAGACGCCGAAACGACCACCGCGCAAGGGCGTTTGCTCGGTTTTCTGCGCCGAAGCGGTTTGTTGATCCGTTATCGTGGTGACCGCTATCAGTTTAAGCACCCATCAATCGCCGCTTATCTGGCGGGGTTAAGCTTCAAAGAAATGGCGAAAGACAGTTTACGCGCCAGAGCCAATCAGCCAAATTGGATACCCGTATTCACCTACGCAGCGGCGCATACCAATCTCGATCTGGTCGTACGTGACCGTTTGACCGCCCCGCCTGACCTCCTGTATACCAGCATTATGGAAGTAGCGCGCTGGATGGCGTTCGCACCGCAGGATGCGGCGTGGCGCGGCGCAATCTTGAAACTGCTCACCGATATGCTGTCCGCGCCATCGCAGTATGGATTGATTCGCTCACGCGCCGCGGCGGCTTTGATCAGCACGCGCGATTTCAAAAATGCGGCGTATATTTTCCGGCGCGCAGCACGCAATCTCAGCCCAGAAATTCGTCGATTGGCAGCACTCGGCATGGGCGCTACGGGCGAAGCCGAAACCGCCAACGATTTGATTCCGTTGTTGGATGATAAAGATATGCAAACGCGCATCGCGGCGGGCTTGGCACTCGGTGCGATTGGCACTGACGAAGCGCTCGAGTCGATGGTGATCGCCTTCACCAGCAGCGATGAACCGGTGCGTCAGGCAATTGGCGAACAACTCGCTTTACTGCCTGAAGAAGGGCACGCGGTTTTGTTCGAAGCGATGAACGAGCAAGATATGGCGGTACGCCGCGCTGCTATTTTCGGGCTGCATCGCACGCGCACGGTATGGGGCTTGATCGCAATTTACCGCGCGTTCTTAGAAGACGAGCAGTGGTATGTCCGCAGCGCAGCACAACAAGCTTTCGAGGAACTTCAGTTTGGGCGCGCTGAACCGCAGACACGTCGCTACCCTGCGCCTGATCAAATTACGTGGTTGAGCGAATGGGCTGCCGAAAAAGGCGAGCAGTTGCCCAGTGGTCAGGGCGCTGCCGATATGTTGATCCGTGCGCTGCAAGAAGGTGAACAACCCGTGCGTACACTGGCGGCGCGCAATATCGGTCAGTTAAGCCACATGTTGTTGATCAAATCGTTGTATACGGCATTACGCGACAAAAATGAAATGGTACGCGCAGCGGCGCATCATGCGCTCGGTGATGTCCAGATCGCACTCGGCAAACCGCTGCCCGCAGCGACTTAAAAACTTTAACGCAAAGGCGCTAAGGCAAAAAACAAGGCGCAAGACATTAAATCATTACGCCTTGCACTTCAACTTTGCGTCTTTACGTTTATGTCTTGCCGTTAATTTTCTTCGGTGGCTTCGACTACATCAGGGAGAATTTCGTTGGTGGGGTCGCACGCCAACACCCGATCAATATCGGTATGGAACAAATACTCCGAGTCGCCCGCCTGTAACAGGATGCGATAGCCGGGGGTTTCCACTTCCGTGACCAGTTGATTAGGGAGCGGGCAGCCCAGACTGCTGTCGCGCCATGTATATGCTTCAACGCTGATTGTTTGCACGCGGCGCGTAGGCAAGCCAGTTTGTTCCGCGACCAAACGCTGGGCGATAAACACGAGTTCTTCGGCAAGCGGGTCAAGCCCGAATGGAGAGTCATCAACGTCGTCGGGCGTCGGTGTCAGCGATGCATCAGCTTCGATGGTGATGAGTGCGTCGGCGGTCGCGTCGGGAGTTTCGGTCGGTGGCACGGCTGTTGGGATGGTCGTCTCGGTTGCGACGACCAATGCGACCGTCGGCACAGGGATTGCCGTAGCGGTATCGCCTGTACACCCCACCAACATCAAAATGACAAAACTCAATGATGTAGTTTGCGGTACGGCGTACCAAGCCCTTCGGCGTCTGACAAGCGACATGTTATTCTGTAGCATCCGAAAGCAGCGCGCCTTCGACTTGCGCGCTCGTCAGCCCTTCGATACTGATGATTTTGTCGCGTCCGGTCGTGCCGGCAACGATCTCGATGTGCTTGACGGGAATATCCAATTGTGCCGCAAGGAACGCGATCAGTTCACTGTTGGCGTCGGGCAAATCAGCGGCGGCGGCGCGCAGACGAATCTTGATCGCACCTTCTTGTAAACCCGCGACTTCGGTGTTGGCAGAACCCGTCAGCACGCGTACGGTGATTGCCGCGCCGCTGCGGGCATCGGTGATTTTGAAATCTCGTTTTAGTGGCATGGCGTCGTTTCCTTAGCCGCGTTTCGCAGGCGAGGACGATAAAGACGGGCTGTTTTTCCAACAATCCGTCTTTATTTTATCACACCCTAGCGCTTAACGCAGAATGTTTGAGATCACCGAAATTACGATGATCACGATCAATGGGCTGAGATCCATCATGCCGGTTTGCGGAAGCAAATTGCGAATCGGCGCTAATACCGGCTCAGTCACGTCGAAGACCAGTTTAATCAGCGGATTACTGCGATCCACGTTTGGGAACCAGCTCAACAGCACCCGCGCCAACACGACAAACTGGAATAATTGCAATACCAAGACAATTGCACCGGTGAAACTATTCATTGTAACGTCCTGTCCTTTACGTTTTGTCCATTGTCCGACGATCTCCAAAAATTGCGCGCCCTACACGAATGCAGGTCGCGCCCTCTTGAATCGCTATCGGGTAATCATCGGTCATTCCCATGCTCAGTTCCGGCAGCTCGACGCCAATATCAGCGCGCAACGCGTCACGTAATTCACGTAGTCCCGCGAACACGGGGCGCGTCGCTTCCATATCCTCGACAATCGGCGCCATCGTCATCAAGCCGCGTATGACTACGCGCGGCATGGCTGTGATTTGACGGATTTCTTCGATCAATCGTGTACGCATTGACCTATCGTGTTCCCATCCATGCGCCGCGAAACCCGACTTGCTCTCTTCGCCGCTCACGTTGATCTCCAGATAGACGCCAATCGGATGCTCACCTTCGACCGCTGCTGCTAATTTAGCGGCTAGCTTCAGGCTGTCCACACTGTGCACGACCTGAAACAGATGCGCGACTTCTTTGGCTTTACGACTTTGTATATGCCCGATCATGTGCCATATCAATGGCGTATCGAACGCGACAGTCACCGCCGGAATTTTGATGGTGCTTTCTTCTACGCGATTTTCGCCAAAATGTTGCACACCTGCCGCTGCTGCTTCTATGACTGCCGCCGCCGAATGTGTCTTGCTCACGGCGACCAATATAACGTCTGTCGGGTTGCGCCCAACTTGAGCACACGCCACCGCAATTTGTTCTCTTACGCGCTCGATATTTTCAGCAATCGTCATTGGTTTTTCTTCGCGACTTCGCGCTTTTGCGATTTATATTTGTTCTACTTTAGGTCATGCAAATGACCGCGCCGAACCGCCCTGTTTTGCCTTTTTCCGCGCGATGCGAGAAAAATTCGTCGGTTCGCTGCGCCGTACAAATATCGGTGATTTCAATCTGCTCGACCCCTACATGCTGAAGATCGCGCGCGTTCGCTGCCCATAAATCAAAATACGATGTGCCATCAGTCGGGTCGATTCGTACCAGTCCGTCGATATCGCCAAAATACGCACGCGCCGCATCGATCACTTCTGCGCCGACCTGATACCGTTCGACGCTGATCGAAGGACCAATGCCCGCGACGATGTTTACGGGCTTACATCCATATGTTTTCATCATCGCGCCGATAATACCCGCTGCCATTCCTTTGACTGTGCCGCGCCACCCCGCGTGTGCCATGCCGATCACGCCTTGCACCGGGTCATGCAGCAGTATTGGTGTACAATCCGCGAAGCGCATGGATAATGGTGTATCGTATCGATCCGTGATCATTCCGTCAGCATGAATAAAACTCGTTTGTTCACGCACCGAGCGATCCGCAATCACAACCTCAACGCCGTGAACTTGCCATACGCTGCACGAACTGGCGTCATCGACGCCGAGCGCGTCATACATACGCATGTGATTTTCACGCACGCACGTCGGGTCATCACCGACACTGCCACCCAGATTGAGTGAGTCGAATGGTGCAGCGCTCACGCCGCCCAAGCGCGTGAACACGCCGTGTGTAACCCCATTCAACCGCTCGAATTGATAATAGGTTAAACCATTACATTCGAATCGCTGCACAAATGCCCCTTGTTTTTTGGTATCGTTGGTTTACATCGTTTCATAATAGCGTTATACTCGGATTGGTTTGGTACTAATGTCCTTCTCATACGAGAAAGACGTTTACAAATTTAAGAAAATTGATACATCACGATATGCTTACGCATGATCAACTCGACATCAATTACGATCATTGCAGTCCGTGACAGCGGAAACAAGCCCCATCTCGTATGGGCACGTGGAGATTGAGGAATCATGAACGAACGTGAACGGGGACGCGCCGACAAAATTCACCTGATGATCGTCGATGATCATCAGCTTGTGCGCGATGGCATCAAAAGAACGTTGGAATTTGAAGACGATATTGAGGTGATTGCAGAATGCAACGATGGCGAAAGCGCGGTACGTGTAGCGGCGCAGCGCAAGCCCGATGTTGTGATTCTCGATGTCAACCTGCCTGTCGTCAACGGTTTACAGGTCGCCAAGCATCTGCGCGCCAACCATGAACGGCTCGCGATCGTTGTTTTGACGGGTTACGATGATATTGGTCAGGTGCTGCACGCCCTAAAAGCGGGCGCACAGGCATACTGTCGTAAAGATATGCCGCCAGATCAATTAATTCAAACGATTCGAGATGTGGCGCGCGGCTACTATGTGATCGAAAATAAACGCATGGATACGCGCGAGGTACAGGCGTGGTATCAGCAAAAAGTTCAAGAGACCGCCGGGACATATGCCTCAGAAACGCAAGAAGCCTATGGAAATCTTAGCCCGCGCGAGATGGAAATTCTAAAATGTGTCACCAATGGACAGAGCAATAAAGAGATCGCACGCCGCTTGAAAATCAGCCAGCAAACAGTCAAGAATCATATGACATCGATTTTGAAAAAGCTGAACGTCCAGGATCGTACTCAAGCCGCTGTTATGGCATTGAATCGTGGTTGGGTGCGCGTCGAAAGCGAAAAATCGAGTAACGGCAAAGTTTAATCTGCAAAGGACTCACAATCATGGTCGAATATCGCAGCGAATCAACCAGAGCGAAAGACGAACTGATCGAAGTGATCACCCAACAAATGAAAACGGTTCGCAACAAGTTGACTGAATTGAAATTACAAATCGATCAGACACAAATCATTATCGACCGTGAGCAAACGCGCAACGCCGATGTCGCCAGTGAACTGCGCACGATTCAAGACAACATCGAAACCGTGCCGCGCCAAGATATTCGCGTCAAATATGACGAAGCCTTAGAAGCGCGTTTTCGCTTGACAACCATGCGCGGACAAATGGAAAAGTTCCAATCGACACGCGGTTCGCTCGAAGAACAACAGCAGTTGATGTCGGCGATCCTCAACAAAATGCAGGGTGTCGATATAATGGCGGCGACCAACGCACCTACCGAAGGCGGCACGGGCGGTAAGACCATCAACGTCGTCCGTATCATTCAAGCCCAGGAAGACGAACGTCAGCGCCTTGCCCGACAGATGCACGATGGACCCGCCCAATCACTGACCAACTTCATTTTGCAGAGCGAAATTTGTCAGCGCTTGTTCGACCGTAACCCAGCACGCGCCGCCGAAGAACTCGTTAACCTTAAAACAGTCGCCAGCGTTACGTTTCAAAAAGTGCGCGACTTTATCTTCGACTTGCGCCCAATGATGCTGGATGATCTTGGCATCGTGCCGACCGTACGCCGCTACGTCGAAGCATTTCGCGAGAAAAATGACCTCAACGTCAAACTGGATATTTTGGGCGAAGAACGACGTTTGCAAATTCACCGCGAAGTCACCATTTTTCGCGGCATTCAGGAATTAATGGGCTATGCCCGCGATTATGCGAACGCCAACGAACTGACGATTCGGCTCGATTTGAGCGGCACACGTATCAAGATTAGCGTTGAAGACAACGGGCGCGGCTTTGACGCGAACGCAGCATTTAGCGGCGAAGACGGACATCAGGACGTGCGCGTTTCTGGATTGATCACCTTACGCGAAAAGTTCGAGTTGATCGGTGGATCGATGCAAGTATTGAGCAGTGCCGAAGCCGAAGGCACATCAGTACGCCTGGAACTGCCCGAATCCGACGATATGATGTAACGATTCGTCAACATGTGTTCCCGTTGGGTACACAGGACGTTAGACCTGTTTGACAATCGAGTACGAATGTTTACACTAGGGTCACACAAGAACCAGTACAATTGAACATGCGCGTCGTGTGCGGACAGTTGTTGACCGCGCAGCCGAACGGAGGGAATTGATGAGTCGTTTGCGGATATTTTTGTTGATCGCCATTCTGGTGTTAGTGGTCGCCGTTGTGGCAGTCTTTGTTATACCCAGCCTTACCCCTGCGCCCGCGCCTGCTGTCGTACAAGGCACAGATAGCGCAACCGCAGTCCCCGCAGAACCAGAAGGAACACCAATCCCGACGGCAACGCCGATCTTGTTCGTCGATCTCGTGCTGGCGGTGCAAGACCTGCCACGCGGTTTCCGCATCACACCCAATGCGGTCGTGCTGCGTCAGTGGCCCGAAGCATCGGCGCCTTTCAATGCTATCACCAGTCTCGAAGATGTTGTCAATAAGATCGCCCGCACGGATATTTTCCGCGAGCAGCCGATTTTGACCAACATGGTCGTCGATGACATTCTCGATTTGGCACGTGTCGGCTCGGATGTCGCGGCGATTTTGCCCGAAGGTCTGGTCGCCGTCTCGCTGCCAGTCGACCGACTGACGGGCGTCGCCAACGGTATTCAAGATGGTGACCACGTCGATTTGATCATTTCGTTGTTATTTGTCGAAGTCGATGAAGACTTTCAATCACTATCGCCAAACCGCCTGACACTCTTCAGTCGTGCCGAAGACGGTACGATTGAACTGCAAGAAGGCATCGAAGGACGCCCAGACCAATCAGCGTTAGGACCCGTCATCGTCGGTCCATCCGAACGTCAACGCCCGCGTCTGGTGACACAACGTACCATTCAAGATGCAATTGTCCTTCATGTCGGCAACTTCCCGGCAGATGGTCGTTACATCGGCATCCCTACCCCGACGCCCGTCCCGCCATCCGATAACCCAGATGAGGAATCGACGCCAGTGCCACCGACGCCGACACCCGCCCGTGATATTGTCACGCTGGGCATCACGCCTCAGGATGCAGTCACATTGACGTGGTATATTGAAGCACGCGTTCCCGTCTCACTCGCGATCCGCGCTGTCAATGACACCTCGCGCACATCGACAAGCGCAGTTACGCTTGATTACGTCATGACCACTTATGGAATTGAACTGCCGGGCAAACTCCCCTACACGATTGAACCCGCCGTTCGCAGCATTCGTCAGTTGGTTGCCGAAAACCAAATCACGTTGGGCGAATAACCGTCGCCAATTTGATGAATAGGGGCATGGTGGATTTTCTTCACCATGCCCTTTCGCCTTTTAACACGTTATCAGGATTTATTGTTACTGGGTGGTAATTTTGCCGCCCGCCCAAGTGAACCATGATTGGAAAATAGTCAGACGATAGAGAGCAATGTATGCTGAACAGAGGCGGTAACGTTCCTTCCGAAAGCAAAAGCCAGATCAGCGTCCTGCTTGTGGACGACATCCCCGAAACGCGCGAAAACATCAAGAAACTGCTGGCATTCGAAGAACAGGAATTTCGCGTGGTTGGCTCGGTCGGCACCGGGCGTGAGGCACTAAAAGCGGCGCAGGAAACGCGCCCAGATATTATCATTATGGACATCAATATGCCGGATATGGACGGCATTGCGGCGACCACCGAAATCACCAAAGCCGTGCCAACATCAGGCGTAATTATGATGTCGGTCAACAATGATGCTGATTATTTACGTCGCGCCATGCAGGCGGGCGCGCGCAACTTTCTGACCAAGCCCATCGACCCGGACGAGTTGTATAACACCATCCGTGCTGTGTATCGCAGCTATGATGCGATCCGCAATCAGCAGCGCGTCATGATGGATTTGCCCGTCGATGTGCGTCAGCCCATCAAGCCCGCGGCGAACGGGGATGGTGAAATCCGTCCCGGTCATGTCCTCGTCGTGTATAGCCCACAAGGGGGCGCCGGCTGCACGACTATTGCCACCAACCTGGCGAGCGGCTTAATGAAGAAAAATATCAAGGTGCTGCTGGTGGATGCCGATTTGCAGTTCGGTGACATCGGCGTATTTTTGAAAGTTCAGTCACAATCCAACCTGATCGATTTGGTGAACAAAGTCGATGACCTGGACACCGACTTTTTCGACTCGGTTGTCAGCAATCACGACAGCGGTTTGAAAATCCTCTTAGGACCGCAACGCCCTGAATTTGCCGAAGAAATCGAAGCGAACCCGACCGCCGTCGCCCGTATCATCGAAAAAGTCGCCAACAGCTACGATTTTATCGTCGTCGATACCGGGCGTCACCTTGATGAAACGCTGCTTTCGCTAACAGACATTGCTACGCGCATCATCATGGTATTGACGCCGACGCTTTCAGCAGTCAAAAATACCAAATTCATGCTCGACTTGTTCGACAAACTGAATTACCCGCTGGAGAAAACCTCGCTGGTACTCAACCGCGTCGAAGATGAGCGCGCGCGTAACCGCGTTACTTTAGCGACGGAAAGCATCGAGAAATTTCTCAAGCGTCCTATCGAAGCGAAAATTCCGGATAGTCAATCGACTGTTTTAAGCGCCGTCATGAAAGGCGTTCCGGCGGTTGCCGTCAACAAAGCGGATCGTACCAAGCCCGTTGTCAAAGAACTGCTTGATTACTCTGACTCGCTGTTCAACGCGTTGATGGGGTCGCAAGGAATCGCCAAAGATGAAGAAGACGACGATAAAAATAAGAAAAAACAAGGTCTAGGGCTGCGACGCGACAAATAACAGTTGGGTATCAAAATCCCAACCCCGCCTGCATTGACGCGCCACGCAATTTCGTCGTATTGTAAATAATCATATCACCCGCCCTATCGAGCAGTTTGGAGTTAAGCGATGTCATCACTACTCAATCGCATTCAAAAAGGTGGAAATTCGAGCGGCGGCTCTGGTGGCAATGGGGGCGACCAGGAACCACCCAATCGAAATTCTTCCACCAGTCCATTGGCGGAATCGGGCACGGGCGGGGCGGACGAATCTCGTCTTTCTGCCATGCGTATGCGTAATCAGGCGGTCGCCGGTCGTCAAGGCAGTGGCACGCGCGATAACACCTATGTCGATTTGAAGACCCGCGTGCAAAATCGGTTGCTTTCAGAACTCGATCAATCCATGGACCTGAGCCGTAAACAGGAAGTCCGCGCGCACATCGAAGAATTGTTCAATGCCGTCCTTGCAGAAGAAAGCATGGTGTTGGCACGTGCCGAACGGCAACGTTTGTTCGAGTCGATTGTCGCTGAAATTATGGGTTTTGGACCGCTCGAACCGTTGTTGGCAGATGAAACCATCACCGAAATCATGGTGAATGGTCCGAAGAATATCTTCGTCGAACGCAAAGGCAATATCTCGCGTGCCAACGTCGCGTTTGAAGATGACGACCATGTTATGCGTATTCTAGATCGGATCGTCGCCCCGCTCGGTCGTCGCGTTGACGAACAATCACCGATGGTTGACGCTCGTTTGCCCGATGGATCGCGTGTGAACGCCATCATCCGTCCAATCTCGCTGGTAGGTCCGACGATCACCATCCGCAAATTCTTCAAGAAACCACTTTCTGTCGAAGACTTGATCGCCTACGGAACGATCTCGCGCGAAATGATCGAATTCTTGCGCGCTTGTATCATCTCGCGCTTGAATCTGGTGGTATCCGGTGGTACGGGGTCTGGCAAAACCACACTCCTTAATATTCTGTCGGGTTTCATCCCCAATGACGAACGTATCGTCACGATAGAAAACGCCGCCGAATTACAGCTCCGTCAGGAACATGTCATCACGCTGGAAACGCGCCCACCGAACATCGAAGGCAAAGGACAGGTCAGTATTCAAGACCTGGTCGTCAACAGCTTGCGTATGCGCCCTGACCGTATCGTCGTCGGAGAATGCCGGAGCGGCGAAGCGCTCGACATGCTCCAAGCAATGAACACTGGTCACGACGGTTCGCTGACTACCCTGCACAGCAACAGCCCACGCGATACGATTGCGCGCCTCGAAGTGATGTGCTTGATGGCAGGCATGGACTTACCCGTGCGCGCCATCCGCGAACAGATTGCCAGTGCGGTCGATGTCATCTGCCATCAGGAACGTTTGCGCGACGGTACACGCAAGGTTGTTAAAATCACCGAAGTACAAGGCATGGAAGGTGATATGATCACGATGTCTGACATTTTTGAATATGAACAGACGGGCGTTGAAGGTGGCAAAATCGTCGGTCGTTTGCGCCCGACTGGCATCCGTCCGAAGTTCACCGACCGGATCGAATCAGCGGGCATCTACCTGCCGCCGTCCGTGTTCGGCGTTGGACGCACGTACTAAATCTAACGGACGCTCAAGCGGCGTAATATGAATATGGCAGCGCCATCGCCATTCGTAAGAACCAACATCCAGGGGTGCGCTTTGACGGGCTCGCCCCTGGCAAACAAGCAGTTCGTTTTAGAGAAAGTGGTGGGGTCGTGGGCATTGAAGTCATTATTCTGATAGGAGCGGTGATCGCCGCTGTCGGCATTCTGATTTGGGGTGTTGTCAGCGTGCGGACGGAAAAAGACATTATCGAAGAACGTCTTGGCGCTTACGAAGAGAACAATCAGCAAGCATTTCTGGAATTGAGCGAAAAAGCCAAAGAAGAAGAAAAAGACCGCGAAAAAGAGCGCCGTCGCGGTATGCTCCAGGAACGCCTGGACAGCATCATCGCAGAACGCAATTTCGCTAAACGCTTTCGTATGCAGCTCGCACGAGCCGATATTAAGCTGACCGTTTCTGAATACGCCGCGCTCCACGTGATTAGCGTATTCGCGTTTTTCACGGTCGGTTATTTCGTGCTGTTCGGCAATCAATTGGTCATGGGCGTGCTGTCTGCATTCGTCGGCTTTTTCGCACCACGCATTTATGTCGCGCGCGCCACGCAGCAGCGTTTGATCCGGTTTGAAAGTCAACTACCCGATACGCTCGGTCTGTGGGTCAACGCCCTGCGTTCTGGGTACAGCGTACTGCAATCGATGGAAGCAATTGCGCGTGATGCGCCGGATCCGACCGCGACCGAATTCAAGCGCGTCGTGCAAGAAGTCCAAATCGGTATCGATATGGAATCCGCGCTCAATCACTTGCTCAACCGCGTCGAAAGCGACGACCTGGACCTGGTGCTGACTGCCGTCAATATCAATCGTGAAGTCGGCGGTAACCTGGCAGAAATTCTGGACGTTATCGGTCACACGGTGCGCGAACGTATCAAGCTCAAGGGCGAGATTCGTGTGCTCACCGCGCAGGGTCGTATTACCGGTTATGTCATTTCGTTCCTGCCGATCATTTTGGCGCTGTTTCTGTATACCATCAACCCCAACTACATGTCGAACTTGTTTGAAAATCGCGCGTGTGGGTGGCCGCTGCTTGGCACTGGCTTAGCGATGATTGGGATTGGTATGGCATTGATTCAGAAGATCGTGGATATCGAGGTGTAATTCATGGATCCTATTTTTGTATTGATCATTGCGGTTGTTGGCGCAGCAGTCGTCGGCGCGCTGGTTTATGTTGGCGTGCGTGAGGACGAAGGACGCGATCCGCTCCAGGAACGTCTGGCGCAGTACGAAGATAAAGACATTCCGCAGTCGCTGGAAGAGATCGAACTATCGCTCTCGTTCAAAGATCGTGTTTTGATGCCGACCGTCAAGCGAGTCGCCAATATCACGACAACCTTCACGCCGCAAAAGCAACTTGAAGATATTCGCCATCAGATCGAACTGGCAGGCATGACCACCGATGCGGCATCGTTCTTCACGCTGCGTATTTTGGTTACGGTGGCGATGGGCGTCGGCGCATTTCTCGTGTTCTGGGTCATCGCCCCAAATGCGTTCCCGCGCACGCAAGCGCTCGCCTTCACGGTCGGCTTTACCGCCATCGGTTACTTCTTGCCGATTATGCTCGTCAAAAGCCGCATCAAGCGTCGCCAGAATTCAATTATCAAGGCGTTGCCCGATGCGCTCGACTTGCTGGTGATTTGCGTCGAAGCAGGTCTCGGCTTCGATATGGCGATGGGCAAAGTGTTTGAAAAGTGGGATAACGACCTCGCGGTCGCGTTCGGTCGCGTGCTGCGTGAACTTCAATTAGGCAAAAGCCGCCGCGAAGCGTTGCGCGATATGGCAACTCGTATGGATGTCCCCGACGTGACCACGTTTGTCGCGGCGATCATTCAGGCGGATCAACTCGGCGTTAGCATGGGCAAGATTTTGCGCGTCCAAGCCGACCAGATGCGCGTCAAGCGCCGTCAGCGCGCACAAGAAAAAGCGCATGAAGCGCCAGTCAAGATGATTATCCCGATGGTATTCCTGATATTCCCATCGATCTGGATCGTGTTGTTGGGTCCGTCGATTATCTTGCTGTTCGGCAGCCAGGAAGCTAACGCAGTCTTCTAAACCATCGAAACATGGATACACGACGACAGGCATAACCATCAAGCTGCTTAAGACTTCACCGGAGAAGCTCAGATAAGCCTGAGCTTCTTTCGTTTGCGGGTGATAACCCGCACGTGAGTTTCAACTATGAATGCTTTTCTCGATTTACTTTTTCCTCCGCGCTGTGCGGTATGTACGCGCGTTGATTATCTTTTGTGTCCGCGCTGCTTGGCATCGCTGCCCCCACCATCAACCTTCAATCGTGCCGCGCCCTCTCCTCTCCACGCCGTCACTGCAACAGGTTATCATGTCGATGCGCTTCGTGCGCTCGTCAAGACGATGAAATACGCCAGTGATCTCAAAACGGCGCGCCATTTGACCGTCATTTTGGCAAAGCGGCTGCATAATGCGCTTACCCTAACGGGCTGGCAAGTCGATTTATTGGTGGCAGTACCGCTCCATAACAGCCGCCAGCATAAACGCGGATTTAATCAAGCGGCGCTGCTGGCATCGGCACTGGCAGATCAAACCGGGCTGCTTTATGCGCCGTCTGCCCTACAGCGCACGCGCGCGACCCGATCTCAGGTTGGTTTGGATATGCACCAACGACGGCTGAATATGTATGGCGCATTCCAGGCGGAGTCGTCACTGGTGGCAGGCAGGCACATCGTGCTCATTGACGATGTATTTACCACAGGGGCAACACTGGCGGCAAGCGCAGAGGCATTGATGAATGCAGGCGCGCACAGTGTATATGGTTTGACCGTGACAACAGCCCCACTTACCCCTTAAAATTACTTTTTCACGAGGAGTGAATCATCATGGATATTAAAGTTCGTGCCGATAACATCAACATCAATCCGGTAATGGAGGAGCACATTCTCAAAAAGTTAAATCGATTAACGCGCTATTTACCGAATATTGCCGATGTCTATGTTGAATTTACACGCCAGCGCAGTCGTCACGGCGACGACCAAACCATCGCCCAGATCACGGTGCGCCATATGCGTGGCACAATTTTACGCGCCGAAGAAGCGGTTGAAGGCGAAAACATCGAAGCCGCGTTGACCAAGGCGTTGGATAATATGTACCGCCGAATCGAACGCTTTAAGGGCAAACAAACGCGCAAGGGGAAAACACGTTTTAGCCTGTCGTTGGAAGAACTCGATCTCGCGGAAGAAAGCCCGCACGAAGAACCAGCATCCCAGACACTCGCGACCGCGACTAACCCACAGCCTGAAGAAATTATCAGGCGCAAAACGGTCGATCTTGTCACGATGAACGAAGAAGAAGCCGTCGAACAACTTGAATTGCTCGGTCACACATTTTTCATGTTTTTCAACGAAGGCACCATGTCGGTCAATGTGCTGTATAAGCGCAAAGACGGCGGCTACGGCATTCTTGTCCCCAATTTGGTATAGATACCTTATCGGAGCGACCTGGTGGATCGCTCCGATAACATTCTTTAATGACTTATAATGTAAAGAAAAATGTTAGTTTTAACACGACCAGCATGTCAGCGAAAATCATCTTTTTGCCACAACGCCCGCAGCGTAAGATATTTGCGCAGTTCGTACCATGCCATTAAGCCGCTCAAACGCAGTCCATGCAGCCCAACCCGATAACCTTTAAGCGTGATAAATCGCCACCAAAAATGGCGAAGCGGCTGCAAGATATAATTTTGCGGCTTAGGACGACTCCCCTGCTCATACATAATTTGGGCATCATAACGTGTATAGCGGCGCTGTTTATCGCGAAATTGACGCGCATCGCGATAGTTATGATGCACGATGGGGTGTTCAAGCACGCCTTCACGTCCATTTAAGCGCACCAATTCGTGAACGCGCACCGCCGGGTCGTAATTCGCCGCACCGACTTTGAGCACGCGTAGCTGATAATCGGGATACCATCCCGCACCCAACGTGAGCTTGCCAAAAATGAAATTGTGACGCGGCATTTTGAATCCGGCATAACCATCCTGCAAGATCGCCGCCCGAATTTCTGCGCCGAGTTCCGGGGTAATGCGTTCATCGGCATCGACGAAAACAACCCAATCAGCACCGCCCATAACCGCATTGAGCGCCATGTTTCGCTGCTGTGCATAATCTTCAAAGGGATGCTGCATAACTTCTGCGCCCGACATACGCGCAACATCAACGGTATCATCCGTACTGTGCGAATCGACGACAATCACACGATCTGCCCAGCGCACACTGGCAATACACGCAGCGATATGATGACCTTCGTTATAGGTCAAAATGATGGCAACCAGCGTCATGGTGACTTTCTTTTCAATTTGTGTCTTTGTGTTGATAGTTTTTTATCGCCAGTTGTTCGATTTGGCGATAAGCATCGCGGAGCGCGGCATCGTCGGTTTGAGCGATCTTACGACGCATCCCCTGGATGATCATCCAGCGGGCTAAACGCGCCTTCCAAGTCGGGTAATGCTTATCGTATAAGCACAGTCGGCTTTGCCACAAATAGACCATCGCTTGCGGACGCATCTGCGCCGTGCTTTTTCCCGCTAGATGTACGCTATGCGCCGACGGGACACACATCACACTGTAGCCCGTATTGCGAATACGCCATGCCCAGTCGATTTCTTCACAGTACATAAAAAACTCGTGATCGAACGCGCCAGTCCGTTCGATCACCTCACGCTTGAGCATCATCGTCGCGCCCAGCACAAAATCAACCGGAAACGGCTGAACGCCCTCATAAAACGCGCGTGGATACCGTCCGTTGAACCGATTTTCGATCAAGCGTCCGGGCGTCGGAAAAAATTCTGTCCACAACTGGCGTAAGCCAGGAAACATAAAGGCGCTGTGTTGAAAACTGCCATCTTCATACGTGAGCCGCGCCCCGACCAACCCAACTTTAGGATCGTGCATGAGCGCCTCGTATAACGCGCGCGTCGCCCCACTTGTCGTGATCGTATCGGGGTTAAGCAAATAAACCGCGTTAGGAAGTGCGATTTTGGCGTCTCCTATCCTCGCTTGTGTAACAGCGGCGTTTAGAGGGAGAGGCGTATCCGGTAACTTGAATCCAATCTGGCGCAACACGCGATTATTACCGCGCACAAAACCGAGATTTTCTGCACTGGCGATCACGCGTACATCCGAAAACTGCGCCTGAATCGCCTCGACCGTATCATCTGTAGACGCATTATCGATCACCCATATCTCACTGGATAATCCGCTTGCACGCAAATCATCGCGCACCGAGCGGATCGCCTGTAAGACCAGATCGCGCACGTTCCACGACACGATGACGACCGCTAGATCAAGAGTGCTATTCCGTTCATTGGGCATGGAGCGCCATGCCCCTACAATCGCGCATCTTAATTCCCAATCGTCGCTAGGTTTAAGCCCGTAGCAGCGATGAAGGCATCCCAGCCCTCAAGATCAATTTCCGTGACGCGGACAATACGAGTCTGGGCAAGCAGCGGCTGTAAAAGTGCAGCGCTATCCGCATTTTCCGCCAACGCAATCAGTGCATCTTTAAGTGCCTCGCGTGAGCCAAGCGGCAGCGACGGCGGCATCATCAAAATGGCGTGTGGCATGGTAGCGTTTTGCGGCAGTTCACGCACATCGCCGTCGAACGCCGTGAGATCGGCGCTCGCAATACCAGCAGCATCGCAATCACGGTCGGCAACAGCCTGAAGCAGCGCTTCGGTATCATCGTAATCAGTGATATTACGCAGCGAAGTCGGTGAGACACCGCTTGCCTGCATCATCAACGCTGGGACAAGCCATGTAAACGCGTCACTCACACTGATACGACAGAAGCGGCGGTTCTCCAGTTCGATGATGTTATCGATGGTCGATGCACTCGGCACGACGATGACGATTTGTTCACCCGTTCCGTTTTCACGCTCGATAAATAACGCTGGTACGGCGCACGCTTGCGCGAGCGCGGCGGCATATGTAATGCCATCCACCCATGCCACTGCAACAGGACCTGCGGGCGATGCACATAACGCCGTCAATGCATCTGCGCCACGTTCAGCGACCTGTACGTCTACAGCAATGCCAGCGCTCTCCAGCAGCGCCGCGCTCACATCATCGACCGCGATGTTGATTTCACTGCGCGACACATTGCGCACGTCCGTGAACAGCATAACGATCGGGTTATCTTCACTCCCCGGGGGTGGCGGGGTGGCGATAGTTGGGAGCGGCGTCGAGCGCGGTGTAAAGGTCGGTGTCGGCTGCGACGTGGGTCCTAAATCCGGCGCAGCGCTGCGACAGCCTGCCAGCATAACAACGGCGATCAAGATGACCACCAAAACATGATGTGTGAAAAAGCGTGAGTCGGTAGGCACTTGTGCGCCTTCCTCATGATAAAAGCGGATAAAGTTTCCCTATTCTATCGCGGATTCTTCTTGCCGAACGTAAGTTTAGTCGTCACTTCGCGGATCGTGGTTTTTGGCAAACTTGTCACGTATACAGCCAGATAATTTTCGACCCTCGGGCGATGCAGTTTGATCGCCTCACGCAGCACCCATGAGATCGCCTTGACAATACGCTTATCCTTTTCGCTTTTGAGCGCGTCGATATGCGCGAACGCCAGCGCGACTGGGCGTTCATCCGATGACTCGCGCACAGAACGGATTAGGATGACGAGACTGGCACGCTGCAAATTCAAGTTCGGTGACGCACACAAGCGCTGCAAAAACGCACGCCACGCCTCCCATCGTGCCAACAGTTCATCCGCCGTGAAAATCGATTGACATGTGCCATCGATTTCTTTCCAACCCTCTAATTGACGTAACCAGCGCTCGAAGTTCTCAAGCGGCATAAGCTGCCTTAACGACTTGTATTCGCCCAACACCATCCCTGCCAACAGCCGATGATCGACTGATTCTCCACTATATAGCACGTCGAGCACTGCTATCCAATCGTCTAACATCAGTGTTCGATGTGCTGACGCCCATGTCTTCACGAAAAGACGTAAGTGTGGCACAGGTATTCCATATTCGGGGCGGCTTGATCCACTATTGTTTTCTGTAGTGCCTTTGCGACCGCCTCCATGCAGCGCCATTTGAATAAAATCTTCAAAATCTGTCGCCTTTTCGCTCACGGGATTAACTCAATTTGACGTGCACCGACATTTCGATTGACCTCCGAAATTTCGACCTGTTCATGTATCAAGCCCGCCCAGCAGTTTTGCGGGTTACGCGCTTCTAACCGTGTCATGCGAATCGCGCCCCAGACCACACTGCGCGTGCCCGGTGCGAGATAGCTGTAAGTATTACCCGTTTCGGGGTCTTGTACCGTCGTCAGCGTTTCAGCATCTCCGACCGCCCACCGCCAGGGATAATCACGTGCCGCCGTCGTACAGTCGATGCCGACACGCCACGCGCCCGCCTCTTCAAACCAACCAAGCGTACTTTCAAACTGATCCCAGTCATAGACCGTACCGGGCGGCGGACCGCTCGTACGAATCGGCACATCGCTGTAATTTTCGATTGTCAACTTGAACACCAGCAGGTCGCCAATCGGCATGGTGATCGCCGTCATGCTTAGGCTTTCAGCGTTGGTAGGCGGTGTGATCAAGTCGCCTGGCTGTTCACGGGTCGCAGTATAGCGATTGTCAAACGGCTGAGTCTCAAAGACAACCGTTGCCCCGTTGGGCTGCGCCACGATTTGCGCCAGCGGCTTACCGCCCTGCTCGATACGGAAATCGACTGAACGGCGCACTTCCTGACCCACCAGATCACGGGCGAACGCCACCAGTGTGTAATCGCCATCCGGCGGTGGATTTGCGCCCAGATCAACGCCACCATCGAAGTCGTACAGATGCCGCCCTGCTTCGCCGCGCTGTGTTTCTTCAATCCGTTCAGGAATGAAAATCAGCGCGCCACCCTCGCGCGGCTGCAAATATACAGAGAGTGTTGAGTCTTTGACCAAAAAGACATTGACCTGTGTTCGATCTGAGATTCCGTCCTGATTGGGCGTAAAGGTCGTCGGGAATACCGTAAACTCGGTAATTTCGGGCAGCGGCGCGTCACCATCCTCGATGAGCAAGATACCAGTGACTTCGGCGGCTTCAGAACTTTCTGTAGCAGTCGCGGATAGTCGCCATATATACGTGCCATCTGGAATTAATCGGCGAAGCACTTCACCGCTGATCGTTTCGCCACCGCGTGTAAATCCATCGACGACGCCGCTAAACGCAACATTGTAATCACCAGGCGCGCGTGCTTCGTCTTGCCGAAAAACGAACGTCGTCCCGTCATCGCTTGTCAGCGCCAGCGTAACGGTAGCCGCGCGTGACAGTCCATAGCTAAATACTGTCACATCGTCACTGCCATCAGCGTTCGGGGTGATCGTTGTCGGTTCAAACGCCGCCGCCGAGATCAATGCACGCGGCGGGTCAAGCAGCGCTATACCAGCGACAATCACGATGATTCCCGCGACCAACGCTGCCAGCACAGTCAAAATAATGGGTAGCCGCATCGCACCTCAGGTTTAGTATGGGGTCGTTTAGATAGACAATCAGTCTAGTCGATGCGTTCCGTTTTTTCGAGTAACGATTGTTGGGGTTATTGCGAACGACATCCCCCCACAAACCGTTACGGACTGCGCTTTGTAGGGGCAGAACTCAGACCCGCCGGCACTGGCGACTCACTGGGTCGCACTTACTGCTGCTGCTGTTGCTGCTGAATTTGAATATCGAGCGGGACTGGAGGCGCGGCTTTGCGACTACTGCTGATAGGCAACGACGATGGCGGTTCGACGCGATCATACTGGATCGGCTGCATCGACTCGTCGGTCGGTATCGAGTCCATGAGTTGAATTTTCACACCGACCTCTAAAATTTGTTCGCCGACGCCCTTATACACACCGCGCGTTGGCGGCACATCGTCATAGTCGCGCCCGATTGCAACGCGGATGTGATGCTCGTTGGCAATCACATCGTTAGTGGGGTCGATTCCTACCCACCCCAACGATGGAATGTAGCATTCGACCCACGCATGGCTTTGATCAATGGTCGCCGCGCTGCCGAAACGGTTTTCTTGCACCAGATAACCACTGACATAGCGCGCAGGAATGTGTAATTCGCGGCAGATCGAGAGCATAACGTGCGCATAATCCTGACAAACGCCTTTGCCATCGGTCAAAATATCGTCGATGGTCGAATCGACCGTCGTCGTATTGGGCATATATTCAAAATGCCTATACAAGCGCGATCCGATCATACGCACCGTCGAAAGCGGATCATTCAGCCATCTTATATCAAGCTGATTCATCAACTGGATGAGGTGAGGCGTGGTATAGACGAACTTGCTCGGCAGCAGCGTATCGAACAAATCGGGTTGTGCCGCCGCTGCGCGCAGGTCGTCCCACTCATGTGCACCGACAGACAGCGGCGGTTCAGTTGGCGGACGTATTTCAACGAGCGACTCGGCGATTACGGTCAGTCGTTCGTGCGCACCGGGAATGTTGAAGCTGTGGATCACATTGGAGAGATGGTCTCGGTACGAATGCAGTACCGCCTTCGGGTCGAGCCGGACACGAAAGCTGAATGTATGTTGGCTGCCTTCAGAACGCGGCTGCATGTGCAGCACCATGACGCTTTCGCGCACGGCTTGACTGTAACGGAAAATCGTCGTGTGTTGAATCGTGTAATACACAGTCATGATGCACTTTCAATCGTATACGAAATATAGGTTTCAAAGAGGGCTTCGTGAATGTGATGACACAAACTTTGAATTTCGTGCAGGTACGTGTGTAAATCGGCGTTCAACACATCATCGACCATATCGTAACTGAGCATACTGTGCAGCCGTCCGGCAGCGCGATGCAGCCGGCTTTGTTTAGGCGCGCCGGTTTCATCAGAGATTTCGCGCAGCGCCCCGGTCAATTGTTCGACACAAAAACGCACGGCATGCGGAAATAACGGATTAAACAACAGGAATTCGATGATCCAGCGCGATTGCAAATCGCCGTGGTACACCTTGCTGAACGCTTCAAACGACGTGACTGATTTAAGCAGACCAATCTTTTGGATGTAATCGTCGCTCAGACTGTCACCATCAAGCATCCCACCAAAATGGACATCGAGCACGTGCGCGACCGCTTGCGCGCGTTCGATATAGCGACCGACTTGAATGAACTGCCAGCCTTCGTTGCGGTTCATGGTCGCGTCGGTGATGCCCTGAAACAAATGTGATCCTTCGCGAATGGCGCGGAAAAATTCGTGCGGTTGGTGTCCCCACACTTCTTCCATACTGGCGCATTTCATATCCAGATAGACTTTGTTAATCTGCGTCCACATCTCGCTGCTGATTTGTTCGCGTATTTGACGCGCATTTTCGCGCGCCAGCGCGATTGTCTCGCTGATAGATATGGCGTTGGTCGCATCGAAGGTGAGAAAG